>Ga0209187_1002691_pt1 | contig 16173 bp, 9 predicted proteins | sample BantaG_FD_187430 | JGI IMG/M metagenome (GOLD analysis project Ga0209187, IMG submission 187430) | Marine algal microbial communities from Bantry Bay, Ireland - BantryBay_4 metaG (SPAdes) (version 2) | ecosystem: Host-associated > Algae > Red algae > Unclassified | place: Bantry Bay, Ireland... | reverse complement strand
CCAAACAGGTGGCTTCCGGACGATTTGGGGTGACTAGTTATTATTTGGCCAACGCCAATGAAATTCAGATTAAAATGGCTCAGGGGGCCAAGCCAGGAGAAGGGGGCCAACTGCCGGGAACCAAAGTAGACGACTGGATTGGAAGAGTTCGCCATAGTACTCCTGGTGTGGGATTAATCTCGCCGCCACCACATCACGATATTTATTCTATTGAAGATTTAGCACAGCTTATTTTTGATTTAAAAAATGCTAACGAACAGGCTCGAATTAATGTAAAATTAGTCTCTAAAGCCGGGGTCGGTATTATCGCTTCTGGAGTGGCCAAGGCACATGCCGATGCCATCTTGATTTCTGGACACGACGGAGGAACCGGTGCTTCTCCAATTACCTCCATTCGTCACGCTGGACTTCCCTGGGAACTAGGCCTGGCCGAATCCCACCAAACACTGGTTAAAAATAAATTGAGAGACCGGGTAACCCTCCAAACGGATGGACAAATCAGAACCGGACGGGACTTGGCTATCGCTACTTTATTGGGAGCGGAAGAGTGGGGAATTGCAACCGCTGCCCTAGTTGTAGAAGGTTGTATCATGATGCGTAAATGCCACATGAATACTTGTCCGGTAGGCATTGCTACTCAAAATCCGGATCTTCGGAAAAAATTTACCGCTAAACCAGAACACCTGATCAACTTCTTTACGTTTCTGGCAGAAGACCTTCGTCAGTACATGGCCCAGCTGGGTTTCCGTACCGTTAATGAAATGGTGGGTAAAGTCGAGTTATTAAAATTAAGAAAAGGCATCCAGCACTGGAAATATAAAGAGTTGGATTTAAGCCCGATTTTATATAAAGAACCAGCTGATACTTCCGTTGGACAATACAAAAAAGTTCCCCAGGATCACGGCATTAAAGATGTCCTTGATCGACGCTTGATTGAATATGCTTTAGCTGCTCTGGAAGACAAGCAAGAAGTAAATGCCGCTTTTCCCATCAAGAATACGGATCGGGCCGTAGGGACTATGTTGTCTCACCAAATCTCTTTATTACACGGCAGCGAAGGCTTACCCGAGGATACGATAAAATATCATTTCAGAGGTTCCGCCGGACAAAGTTTTGGAGCATTCGGGGCACCAGGATTGTCATTTACTTTAGAAGGAGAGGCAAATGACTATTTTGGGAAAGGACTATCGGGTGCCAAACTGGCCATCATTCCGGATCGTAAAGCCACCTTTAAGGCGCACGAAAATATCATCATTGGGAACGTCGCTTTTTACGGAGCAACTTCCGGAGAAGCTTATATCCGGGGATGTGCTGGCGAAAGATTTGCGGTACGAAACTCAGGGGTAGAAACCGTTATCGAAGGAATTGGAGATCACGGCTGTGAATATATGACCGGCGGAAAAGTAGTCATTTTAGGTCCTACCGGTAAAAACTTTGCGGCGGGGATGAGTGGTGGCGTCGCTTATGTACTGGACAGAGATGGCGATTTTGATAAAAACCTAAACCGGGAACTAGTAGACCTTGATCCACTCAGCGTAGAAGACAAAGAAGATTTAAGATCTTTACTGCGTCGACACTTTTTATACACGGGAAGTGATGTTGCTCTAAAAATCTTAAATAACTGGAAAGAAGATAATTCTAAATTTAAACGGGTTATGGGCCGAGAATACAAGGCCCTGTTATCGGCACGAAAAACCGCCGTAACCAAAACGACTACCGCTTCTAAATGATTTTAAAGGTCAAAGGATAATGACCTCAAAGTCACAAGAGAAATACGTAAAACATGATTAGTGGCAACTAAATCTTTGTCTTGAATTAAATTGAAAAAACATTAACATGATAAATGATCCAAAAGCATTCCTGAATATTCAAAGAGAAACACCTTTGACGAGAGATCCCAAAGAACGGATTCAGGATTATCAGGAAATTTACCTGCCTCAGTCTGAAGATAAAATGCAGCAACAAGCAAATCGTTGCATGGATTGTGGGGTACCTTTTTGTCATAATGGTTGTCCTCTGGGAAATTTGATTCCAGATTTTAATGAGGCCGTGACCGAAGGAAAATGGGAGGAGGCTTATTTGACCCTGAGCAAAACCAATAATTTCCCGGAATTTACCGGAAGGATTTGTCCAGCCCCTTGTGAGGCTTCCTGTGTCCTTGGAATTAATGAAAGTCCGGTGACTATCGAACATATTGAAAAGTCGATTATCGAAATGGCTTTTGAGAAAGGTTGGGTTCGTCCTGAACCGCCTACTTTACGAACGGGCCGCAAGATCGCGGTGGTTGGTTCTGGCCCGGCGGGATTAGCAGCTGCGGCTCAGCTAAACAAATCCGGACACACCGTTACCGTTTACGAACGTAACGACCGGATTGGTGGTTTACTACGCTACGGTATTCCGGATTTTAAACTGGAAAAAGAAGTAGTAGATCGTCGCTTACTTATCATGGAAGCAGAAGGGATTAAATTTAAAACAGGAGCCAATATCGGAGTAAATGTAGATGCCAAAGAATTGCTGCAAAAGTCAGATGCTATGGTACTTTGTGGGGGTTCTACCATGCCGAGAGATTTACCAATTCCAGGCAGGTCCGCCAAAGGTATTCATTTTGCTATGGATTTTCTGGAACAAAATAATAAACGAATTGCCGGAAACAAGATTAAAGAACCATTACTTTCTGCCAAAGGTAAAAAAGTAGTGGTCATTGGTGGTGGAGATACTGGAGCAGATTGTGTGGGAACCTCTAACCGACACGGCGCTGCCTCCGTTAATCAAATAGAGTTGCTAATTCAACCACCGAGCGTTAGAGATGAATCGACACCCTGGCCACTTTGGCCAATGCAACTCCGCACATCCTCTTCGCACGAAGAGGGATGCGATCGTCACTGGGCGATTTTAACAAAGGAGTTTCTAAAAAATGAGGATGGTTCGGTAAAAGCGATTAAAACGGTGAAGGTAGACTGGAAAGATAATCGATTTACAGAAATACCGGGAACAGAAGAGATCATCGAATGTGATCTGGTATTACTGGCCATCGGATTTACCAATCCTCAATTAGAAGGCGTGTTGTCCTCATTAGGTGTGGCTACAACAGAGCGTAATCTAGTCGAAGATCATCAGTACCAAACCAACGTAGAAAAGGTATTTGTAGCGGGTGATATGCGACGTGGACAAAGTTTGGTGGTTTGGGCACTGGCCGAAGGAAGGGAAGCTGCAGAACAGGTGGATAGATATTTTATAAAATCGTGGAGAGGAGGAAAGTAGAGGATACCTTTTTGTTGGAAGGTTGATCCATACTAGTAGCAAAATTCAGGGTTGGAAGCAAAAAACGCATATCCATCTTCCTCGATTAAATTTGCCGCATAACAACAAGCGAAGTGACTCAACACCTCAACATCCTCCTAATTCAACATCCCCTGCGATCCCCGATAATTCACCTCCAGCGTATACCCATTTCCAACCGAAGCCACCAGCGGCATCATCATCATTTCCATGATTTCGGTTGCCTGGCCTTTAGCCTTTTCCATGACATTATCGGCATAAGCATCCCGACGGAATTCAGTACGGAGAATATTGAAATTTTCGTTAAAATCATCGGTGTTGACTTCCCGCATCCAGCCAATATCCATCTTGTCTACTTTGGGATAAACTTCGTGGCTTAAAATCGTGGGTTCGGGTAGCGTAACTTTTACGCGTTTCTTTCGGCTATCGAGATTGATATCAAAATATTCGTCCAGTCGAAATCCCACTTTTAGAATACTGATGGCGGAGATTTCGATATCCGTAGAAGAAACATTGAATCCCCAGATTTTAGTTTGCAATTGTTTGCTGATTCCTTTTTTGTCCCGAATTTCCAGGGTAGCCAATTCGGCGATGATTCGCTCCACTTTTTCTTTCATCAATCCTTTGGAGCGGGAGAAGTCGTTGACGGCAGCTCTATCCTGTAGCCGATGAATCAACGGCGCAAGTCCTTCCGTCATCGCTATTCCGCAGGGCGTATCAATCTGACGGCCCGTGACCATAAATTGTCCATTCGTACTTTCCAATAAAGTGGTAATGACGTGATTGACCATAAAGCAAGTATACTTTCCAGCCACCTCCTGCATGGCTTCCACGGCACTTTTTCCTTCGTTGTTATACCAGGTTTCGTAGAGATTAGCGGTGGTATCGCGAATGTTGGTGAAATCGTTAAAATAGAGTTGTTTGAGATAACTGTGGTGTTGCTCGTATTCGGCGGGTAGTCGATTTTTTAAACTATCGGGTAACGCCATACGGTTGGCTACATGTCCCAGGAGCGCCAGATTAAAGTTTCTGATGAGATTGTCAAATTCGCGATGGTAACGGTGCGGGTTCGCAAGAATGGCCAGCGCATTTTCATCTTCAAACTCAAAATCAAACTCCGCCGGCACATAGTTAATCTTCATTTCCTCCGGAATAGTTTGTAATCCACCAGATTTTGTAAAACTGCTCAAACCGCCATTATTCTGTACATATTTATAGCCTAAAACACCCAAAGTGCTGATTATCAGCAGCATAAACATATTGGAAACAAGACTTGATTTTTTTGCAGATCCTTCGGACATTGGAAGATTTTGAGTTTAGAAATTTTAACAAAAAAAAGAATACATCCAGGCAGCACAATGAAGGGTTCTGCCGTTCTGTATAATGAAGATAGGTTTTTAATTCCTATTTTTAACGATTTATAATCGTTTTTTAAAGATTTACGAAAGACGAAAAACCAACAACGGACTGCCAAACGCCAAGCAGAGACTTAGTGGAGTAGTGGTCCTTTTCGAATCGTATGTTCTTTAATTTAGTTGATAGTTAGTTTTCTGTGATGATAAAGTCGTATCGAATCCGTTTTTTGATGCGACTTTCTTTTTTTTAACTTTCTGGGTTAGTACACTGTGTAATAAATTCATTCACATTTTGGAATGCAAAGTAACTTACTACACATTGTACTTTGGACGTAAGAACCTGCAATAAGTGACAAATGTTCAATGCGTCTCGGTGAATATTGAATGTTCAATACCGAATATATAATATTGATTTTTTCACTCAAAGACCAGATCCATAGACTCACAAATCAGGGCCGCTGCCTCTTCTAAATCTCCTATTGTATGTGCGGACGAAACAAAACCCACTTCATATCCCGATGGTCCCAAATAGCAACCCCTCTGTAGCAATTGGTGGTGTAATATTTTAAACAAGTCCATTTTTTTTGGATCAATCTGATCAGCACGCTGGATGCGATTTTCGGCGAAGGCAATCCAGAAAATAGAACCAATGGTAGGAAAGTGAACTGGATATTTCTTAACCGTACAATAGTCCTGGATTATCGAGATAAAATACCTGGTGCGATATTCCTGATCCTCAAAAAATCCGGGAGCAGCCAACTGTCGTAACGCTGCGTAACCAGCAGACATGGCCACCGGATTGGCAGATAAGGTACCCGCCTGATAAACGGGTCCTTCGGGGGCAATATTGGACATCATTTCGTGACTCGCTCCGTAGGCACCTACCGGCATTCCACCACCAATAATTTTCCCATAAGTAATAATATCCGGCTGAATATGGTATAATCCCGCTGCTCCCTCAAAGCCGACTCTAAATCCAGAGATTACCTCGTCAAAGATCAGCAAGACGCCGTGTGCATAGCAACGCTCGCGTAAGGCCAGTAGAAAACAGGGATTCTGCAGTAATAAGCCATTATTGGCCGGAACTGGTTCGATGATCACCCCGGCAATATCGTCGGCATGATCTTCTAATACCTGATCCAATGCTGCCAGGTCATTAAGTGGAATAACCAGGGTTTCTTTCGCAAAAGGTTCGGGAATTCCGGCAGAGGTACTTTCTCCGAAGGTCGCTAGTCCAGAACCGGCTTTGACTAAAAGGGAGTCTACGTGACCGTGGTAGCAGCCCTCAAATTTGACGATTTTTGATTTTCCGGTCGCCCCTCTAGCCAAACGAATGGCCGACATGACCGCCTCGGTGCCAGAACTGACAAATCTTATTTTTTCAACAAAGCGATTATGGGATAAGATGAGTTTACCCAGTTTATTACCCAATACCGTTGGTGTACCAAAACTGGTGCCTTTGCGGACCGTAGCAATCACTTCTTCTCGGATTAGTTCGTTATCGTGTCCCAGGATGAGGGGTCCCCAGGAACAACAGAAATCAAGGTATTCATTATCATCTTCATCCTGAATTCGACATCCCGAACCGGAGCGAATAAACAGGGGAGGGCCGCTGACCGATTTGAAGGCACGTACCGGAGAATTTACTCCACCCGGAAAGTATTTTTTGGCTTCCGCGAAATGCGCCGCAGAATTATTACGCTGATTGGTCGTTTTGCTCATGTGACAAAGGTAAAGATTAATTCAAATTAAAAAATTAAAATAAAAGCAAAGTTTGGTGAAATTCGGAATGAAATTAGATATGGATAAATGGTAATATGTTTAATCGTTTAATCGTTTAATCGTTTAAGTGTTTAGTCGCGCAGAGACCTTAATCGTTCTTATAAGTGTTTTTGTCTCGACTGACAGCCGAGAAGGGCGCTGAGCGATCGTGTATATTTTTATTGTAAAATAGCCAATGGCGAAATGCAAATAGCCTAAAAAAATGGGATTAAGTGAAATAAAAGTACAGAAAGCGGCCCAGAAATTATTAGTACGCCGTTACGAGGGTAAATCCTGGGGAAAGCAGATTTTTTCTCAACTTGAGGCACGTACCAAGCAAAAATATGGTGGAAAGAGGGCGGACGGTCTTTTAGCCTTTAAACATGTGCTTTGGGGAGAATTTGTTGTAAGTATGGAAGCGAAGTCATTTAAGACGCTGGATGCCATTCGTCCTTACAAGGATCATGGAAGTATAATAATCGGTAGTCTAAAATGGGGATTATATTCCGTTATTGGTTCTGGTGCAGCGATTGCCTTGATCCGACAGGATACGCTAATGATTAAACTAGGATATCCGTTAATCATGTTTCTCCTTGGTGCGGTGATATACGCTTTGGTGACGCATAACCGAATTTGCCACCAAATCTCCAATGTTATTGAGCAGATTCGTCAGTATCCGGGTGACCACCAGTGGCTAGCCGTTTCAAAAGACAGTCTGGAACAACTCTCCAAAAGAAAAAGGCATCTGTTAAAGTGGACTTGTAAATATCAGGGAATTGGAATCATTGTGGTAAATCACCGGGAAAAGGCCAAGGTATGGATTCGGCCAAAGTGGAATTGGAACTGGTTTCGCAGTTATTTACCATATTACAGTCGTGAGAAGATGATTCGAGCGGCAATTTAAAGATAAGCCTGTTCTGAGTACAAGGCAAAAAATGATTGCCACAAAGCCACAATTTATGCAAATTTTGGTAAAAGAGTTTAAATTCCTTCGCGCCTTTGTGTACGTCTTTGCTTGGAAAGTTATTTAAGAAAATCGGTATTTCATCTAAAAAAAGGAATCCTTCGTCGATAATTTTGTGACCTAAATGGATTTTAGCTGTATTTTAGGTTCAAATTACCAATAAAATGAAAAAAAACTCAACTCGCTTATTTGCCGCTTTTCTTGTGTTAATCAGTCTTTGTGCAACGATCTACCTAAATACCATCTCTACCGAACTCTCTGTTAATCAATCAGAAATCTTAAAGGTTTTACCGGAAGACGCCCCGACTGAATCCATTCTACCTGAAGTACAAGTCGTCAAAACCATTCTACAGAAGTTCATTGATTTGTAACAGATTTTTTTTCAAAACAAAAATAGTGTGATATTTGTTTAACTAAATAAATTGTTTTAAATTTAGGCGATAAAACAAGCTTTCACGGGGATTCTTTCCCATAAAAAATCACATTATGTCTGTACAAACAATTGCAAATCAATTAGTTAACCTATGTCGACAAGGTAAATTCGACCAGGCAGTCGAAGAACTGTATTCTCCAAATATTGTCAGTATCGAGCCCGCCGGAGCCGGTTTTGTGGAACGCGCCGAAGGGTTGGACGCTTATCATGAAAAAGGAGAAAAATGGCAAAGTATGGTTCAGGAATTTCACGGAATTGAAGTGTCGGATCCTATGGTTGCCAACCAATTTTTTACTTGTAAAATGAGCATGGATATCACGATGAAAGGAGGTAATAGACAAAAGGATGATGAAATCTGTCTCTACGAAGTAAAAGATGGAAAAATCATAAAAGAGCAGTTTTTTTATGCTTTACCAGAAGGGTAGTACTGCCCCAAATTTTCTATGACAAGGCATGTTACGCATGAAAAACGCTTTTTCATGCATAACATGTCCTCCTTAAGGTAAATTCTGTGTTCCTGCAAATTAGTTCAGGTGGATGTGCTATTTTATAAAAATTCTAGATAAGAAGGAATTTTACTAAACAGCTAATTAAAATTTTAAAATATCACTTGAATGATTATATTTGGGCTATACAACAGCTACAAAATTAACAGAAATGCACGCCTTAATATATCTCAGCAATATCTCTCAACCTTTGGACAAGGATGATGTGATAGAAATTGCGACTAAAGCATCCATAAAGAATAAACGCATCGGAGTCACTGGCTTTTTATCTTCCAGAGGATCTCAGTTTATCCAGTATCTGGAAGGAGAATCGGAAACGATTATGGAATTGATCCAAACGATCGAAAATGATCCCAGACATGATCTACAGCATACCATTCATTTAAGAGATCAGACGAATCGGCATTTTGCCAACTGGTCCATGCGTTTGATAACTTCTGACGACGAATCCAGGATTTTGCCGGACGACACATTGATATCCGCGATACGGGACATTGCCAACTCAAATTATGAACCAGAGATGGTAGATGCTCAAATCTATACCATCATTAATCGAATCTCCAGAATTCTGTACATGCCAAGATATGATAGCGGAAATCCTAGTCCAATCAAGTGATCCCGACCCAAGGGGAACTCTAAACACCGATTAAATTTAAACAAGTAGAATAAAGTTGTATACCCATGCGGCTTTTTAAACAACCTCTTTTTGCCTATAATTAATATTATGTTAAGTAGGAGTTTTTAAGCTATATTCCTTAGAATATTTTTTTAGAAAATTATTTTGCTGTGTGGGAAAATTTATTTTTAAAATAGAAGAATAACTGTGCAGATAAAATTCATGGAGCACTACCCTCTTGGTTAAAAAAAATAATTACATGGCTAATTTCGTTTAAACAACCAACACGGATTCTAAACAACGTCACAAAAAATCACTAAATTTGTATCCTAGATTCAAGAGATGCTAACCTCCAATGAAAACTTTTCTCCACATTCTTACCTTATCCTTTTCCTTATGTTGTGGATATATGTCCGCACAAAATGATACTACCCAGGATATGCTGGATCAACTTCCTTTGGATTTAGGGAAGGCCCAAAATTATCAAGATAGTTTTCAAGTTTTTCTAAAGACTGGAGGCGATCTTGCGAAATCACTCCCCGAAGATACAGTGGCGCTATCTATTTATCTACAAGGGTTAGATCTCGCTAATAGAAATAAAGACCCTGAATATATCACACTTTCCCACTCAAGAATTTACTCTTTATTACTCCAAGAAAAGAAATATGATTTAGCAGAAACCTATTTAAAAAAGGCAGTTGTAGATCTTCAACCCTATGAGGAAGATTATCCTGTCGGATTAGGTACTATTTATCGTACACTTCATTTTTTCTATTATTATCAAGCAGATTATCCCAAGATGTTAAGCAATGGAGAACTAGCTTTATCCTATTTGTTAAAGGCAGAGGATTATAAATTACAATCCTTTGCGTATATAGATATAGGGAATGCCCACTATTATTTAGGAGATTACCAAAAGGCTTTGAGCAATTATATCGCTTCCGCCAAACTTTACGAAACGGGTAAAAATAATAGCTATCAAGTTTATGGAAATATAGCAGATGTTTACCTGGTTTTAAATCAAGTCGACAAGGCAGAGGAAATTTTACAACTTTTTTTAAAATCTGCAACTATTGATGAGCCCAGTAAAATGCAGAAACTGCAGGTTGCTACTATTCATTACAAACTATCTAAAGTCGCTTTAATCAAGGAAGACTTCGAAACTGCCTTATCTTTTGCTTTGAAATCCATTGAGGAAAATAATAATCAATTAAGCTCTGAATTAATTTTTGCGAATACCTATGCTTCTACTGCCTTGTCAAATCTTAATCGTTTTCCAGAAGCGTTGGAATATGCTAAAAGAGCTGCTCAAATGCTTAAAGAACATCCTGATATTGGACTGGAAGCAGTCCTGGAAAGCTCGATTGGAAACCTTTATCTGAATATGAAAAATGATGGAGAGGCTAAAAAACATTTTATGAAAAGTCTGAATATCGCTGAGGAAAAAGGCTTTATTAATCTCGAAATGCGCTCTGCTTATCAATTGTCAAAACTCCAAAATAAAAGTGGACAATATAAAGAAGCTCTGGTCAATCTGGACAGATATATCACTTTAAAAGATAGCCTCTTTTCAATAGAAAAAAATCAAAACCTTTCTGAACTGCAAACTAAATATGATACGGAGAAAAAGGAAATAGAGAATACAAACTTGAAAATAACCAATGAATTAATTCAGGCTCAAAACAAGAAATATCTGATAGGAGGATTTGTACTGGGTAGCGCCATTTTATTATTGGGCTTCTTTTTTATTCAACTCCAAAAAGTAAAAAATCAGTTAGCGATGCAAAATAAAGTGATTGCTGAAAAAAACAAGGAGTTGACGGAACTGGATAAAGTTAAATCCAATTTCTTCGCCAATGTTACCCACGAATTAAGAACGCCCTTGACACTGATTCTGGGTCCTGTTTCTCGAATGTTGAAGAGCAAAAATATCGAACATAAAGAATTTACCCTGCTAAAGTTAATGCAGCAGAATGGAAACGATTTACTCAAACTGGTAAATGAGATTCTGGACTTGTCAAAACTGGAAGCAAACAAACTGGAATTAACAGAACGTCCAACGGTACTCTATCTTTTTGTCCAGCGTTTACTAGCCAACTTTGAACCGATTACCCAGAAAAAATCTATTGATCTGGTTTTTGAATTTAAAGCAGACCCCTCTCTACAAATTAATGTAGATCAAAACAAGCTCGGAAAAATAATTAATAACCTGGTCTCTAACGCTTGTAAGTTTACGCCTGCGAATGGGAAAATTATTATGGAAATCACGGATCAGGGAGCATCCTTAGAATTTAAAGTTTCTGATACCGGAAGAGGAATTCATAAAGAGGATCTGCCGAATATCTTTAATCGTTTCTATCAGTCAAAACAAGCAGATTCACAGGCCGAAGGCGGAACCGGTATTGGCTTGGCTTTAGTCGATCAATTTACTAAACTATTTGGCGGTTCGGTAACCGTAGAAAGTGAGTTGAACAAGGGAAGTGTTTTTACCCTGAAATTTCCGAAAAAGGAAGTTTTAGGAACCTTGAAAAATGAGGATGCCTCTGCTATTCTTAATTTTAAAAATAATAAATTCCCGTTATTCACAGAACCCACCGCAATCGCTAAAAATGAAAATGCCCTCTCCCCTATTGAAAATAAAAAATTCACCATACTTGTCGTAGAAGATAATTTTCACCTGCGAGAATATATCCAGTTAATTTTAGGGGAATATTATCAAACCCGGATTACCCAAAATGGAAAGGAAGCACTGGATTGGTTAAATAATCTTGCCCCAGCTAACTATCCAGATTTGATCATTTCTGATGTGATGATGCCGATAATGGACGGTATGGAATTCCTGTCAAATTTGAAAAAGGACGATAAATTTGATACCATACCGGTCGTCATGCTTACGGCACTTGCCTCACTGGAATACAAACTTTCTGCCTTACGCATCGGAGTGGATGATTATATTACCAAGCCTTTCGTTGAAGAAGAATTATTGGCCAGAGTAGAAAATCTGCTAAAAAATGCACTCGCCAAAAAACAATACCTTCTTGAGGGGCCTGGGGAGGCAGATTTTGAAAATGAAAATGAAACGGAAGTAATTAAAGAAGCTACTTCTGAAGAAATTAAGGAGCTGAGCCCACGAAATCAGGAATGGTTGGCAGATTTAGAAGAGAAAGTACTAGAAGCTTATACTGATTTTGATTTTACTCTGGAGCGTTTAAGTGGAATGATCTTTTTAAGTCCGCGCCAGACACGCCGTAGGTTAAAAAAGCTTACCGGGCTTAGTTTTTCACATTATTTGCGGGAAATACGGCTCAATCAAGCTCGAAAAATGCTCGAAAACAACGAAGTAAGTGCCATTAAACAATTGACTGCTGAAGTAGGATTACGAGATGCCAAGTACTTTTCTCAGCAATTTAAGAGTCGTTTTGGGAAATCTCCTTCTGAATATCTGGGGTCGTAAGGTAATAGGTTTCTGGCTTCAATCTATGTTATTCAAATAATTCTTAATTTATTAATACCTCATTCCTAATAGCCTATTCAATGTCCGTTTTTTCCCTATTTACACAGAGAATGTCCTCTTTTTCTACCCTATTTTCAACAGATATCCCTTTTTTCGTCCCTCCTTGTCCTCCCGATCTCTTTATTTCACTCCATATTTGAGGTATCATTAAAAGAAATGATAAAAACTAAAATTTCTATTATTAATCCTTAAAATCCTCAATTATGAAAACGATCTTATTATCTATCACATTTATCGCAATCTCTACCTTATGTACTGCTCAATTCGCAATGAATATCGCTGATATGCGTGGAAATGTTCCAACAGCTACCAAAGTATCTACTAACGTTAAAAAGAAAGCACCGGTAAAGAGAACTTTAAAAATGATCCAAAATCATAATCAATCCGCTTTAAACCAGTTAACAACCTTCTTAAATCAAGAACTAGCATACTCTTCAATTATGGAAAACAACTACATGGAAGGAAAGGTAGTTATTGAAGTTAACCTTTCAAGAAATGGTAAACTAGTAGATATTAAAGTAATCGAAAGCTTAAATCCGGTGGTAGATAAGGTAGTAATAGAAACCATGTCAAAGCTCAAATCTGTGCAATTTGAAAATAATATTTACCAGGGCAACAAAAGAATCCAAATTCCCATTGGCTTTTCAATGAAATAATCATTACAAATCAGCATTATTCTATTTAAAAACTAAGCCTGCCCACCTAAAGAAAAACTTAACTTAAAAGAACCAAATGACTAAGTAGAGCCGAAACATTATTGTTTCGGCTTTACTTTTTGGTGGGTTATCCAACCAAAATTACTCGATTCTCCTATTTCTTGACAAAAGTCTAATTCTAACTGACCAAGCGTCATTTAAGGGACAAATCAATCATCCTGTTAGTATTTTAAATACAATTCAAGTTTTTGATGATAATTATTAAGTAAATTTGCCGCTCCTTAAGCCATAAATTTAAAAAATAACCGCTACCCTGCTGATTCAATAAGTAGTCGCTTAATTCGTAGAAAATATGAAAAAAACTTTTACCTTGTTAATCATTCAATTTTTAGGTTTATTTTTATTCGGACAAAACACCGCAGAGCAAACCGGGAGGATTCTTTCTACCGACAAACAAGGAATAGCCGGAGTAACTATCTTAATTAAAAATACTTTAGTTGGAACCGTATCGGATGAAAACGGTTTTTTTAAGGTGAAGGCAGATCAGGGACAGATCCTGGTTTTTAGCTATTTGGGTTATGAAACAACTGAATGGCTTATTGAAAATGATGAACCTCTTAAAATTATTTTAAAAGAAAATAATGCTTATCTAGAAGAAGTCGTCATCACCGCTTTAGGGATAAAAAGCAAGACCAGAAATCTTTCTTACGGTGTGCAGAAACTGGATGCTGAAGAAATAAGCACCGTAAAGGCCGCTAATTTTCTGGACAATCTAAACGGGAAATTAGCCGGGATCACCGTCACGCAAGGTGCTACCGGCGTAGGTTCTTCCTCAAAAATTACCATTCGAGGAGAGGCTTCTTTTACCAACAACAATCCCCTATTCGTCGTGGATGGAATGCCCATCAATAACAATACAATTGTTCCAGTGACCAACGACGCAGCCGCTGGATTTCAGGAAGTAGATTTTGGTAACGGCGCGATGGAAGTCAACCCCGATGATATTGCTTCGGTTCAGGTGTTAAAAGGGCCGGCTGCCGCTGCGTTGTACGGAACAAGAGCCAGCAACGGAGTAATCCTGATTACGACCAAGGATGGTAGCGAGCAACAAGGGACGCGTGTCTCCTTAAACAGTACCGTTTTTATGGAGCAAGCGGCACGACTTCCTGAATTTCAAAATAAATACGGCCAGGGAAATTCCGGTGATTTTGAGTTTGTTGATGGCCTGGGAGGTGGACTTAATGATAATATTTCCTACAGTTGGGGACCCGCTTTGGATGAAGGATTATTGATTCCCCAATTTGATAGTCCGGTCCCTTTACCCGATGGCCGAGTTGTTCGGGGTGGAGATTTAGCCGTAACCGGTGGAGCTACTATTCCGGGAAGTCCGTTTATTGCGCATCCAGATAATTTAAAAGACTTTTATCAAACAGGTTATACGGCGATCAATAATATCTCCGTTTCTTCCGGTTTAACAAATGGAAGTTATCGTTTGTCATTTACGGATTTGCGTAGCGAGTCTATCATCCCCGGCGTAGACCTTAACCGCAATACGTACGGCGCGAGCCTTAACTTTTTTCCAACCGAAAAACTTAAAATTACCAGTTCACTTTCCTACGTTCGTTCCAATTCTGAAAATCGACCCTCTAACGGTTATGGTTCCGAAAACGTAAATTATTCCCTGGTCGCGTGGGGACCAAGATCACTTGATATTAACGCTTTGCAAGATTATTGGCAACCGGGTTTTGAAGGGGTACAACAATATTCTTTTAATTATACTTTTTTCGATAATCCCTATTTTATTTTAAATGAAAATAGAAATTCTTTCAATCGAAATCGTTTGTTTGGAAATATTAAAGCAACCTATTTTATTACGGATAAATTGAACGTAGCATTTCGAACGGGACTCGACTTTTCTGCGGAAGAAAGACAGTTTAGAAGAAATTTTAGTACCAACCGATTTATCAACGGTGGATATGCGGTACACAACGTAGATTATTTAGAAAGAAATACCGATATCCTGATTAATTACCAGGATCAGAAAGGAGATTTTACTTTTGATCTTTACGCTGGTGGAAATAGATTAGATCAAACGGCCAGCACACAGCAGAGTCAAGCCTTGTCACTTGCCCAACCGGGTATCTTCCGATTGTCCAATGCGGCATCTCCCGTCGAAACGTTTGACTTTTTGGTCGAGAAAAAAATCAATAGTCTGTACGGGATTGCCAAGGTTGGTTATAAGGGATTTTTATTTTTTGAATCTACTTTGAGAAACGATTGGTCCAGTGCCTTAGCTACGCCGACCTCGACGGATAACATCTCCTTTATGTATCCTTCTCTAGGATTGGGATTCGTCGCTTCTGAACTATTGGACTTGCCTACTGCGATTAATTTTTTAAAATTAAGAGGAAGTTGGGCACGGGTCGGAAATGATACCAATCCCTACCAGACTTCCGGAGCTTTTCTGGCACAAACTCCGTACAATAGCCAACCAACCTTCAGTGATCAATCAACGATTCCCAATGTAAATTTACTACCAGAAAGAACGACCTCCGTAGAGTTTGGCGTAGATATTCGGTTATTAAACAATAAGGTCAATTTTGAGGCGACGTATTATAATGCCTTGACAGACAACCAAATCATTACCTTACCCTCACCCATTAGTTCAGGGTATAATGCCCGTGTGGTGAATGGAAGTCAAGTACGATCGAAAGGGGTTGAAGTGATCATGGGCATTACTCCTGTATCCGGACAATTCAAATGGAATACGACCTTTAATTTTAGTAGAAATATTACGACCGTTGCGTCTTTACCGGACGAAGTGGACCGACTGACCCTCGCCTATTCCAGAATTTATGACAACGTCAACCAAACCGTTTTTTACCAAGTAGAAGAAGGTGGTCGCATCGGAGATATGTACGGAACGGGTTATTTAAGAAATGAAGATGGAGATTTTGTGATTGGTGACAATGGCCTTTATGTGGCCGATAACCGACTTCAAAAACTGGGTAATTATAATCCGGATTTTACCCTCGGGATTCAGAATAATTTCCACTATAAAAACTGGAATCTAAATTTTCTGGTCGACT
>Ga0209187_1002687_pt1 | contig 16190 bp, 14 predicted proteins | sample BantaG_FD_187430 | JGI IMG/M metagenome (GOLD analysis project Ga0209187, IMG submission 187430) | Marine algal microbial communities from Bantry Bay, Ireland - BantryBay_4 metaG (SPAdes) (version 2) | ecosystem: Host-associated > Algae > Red algae > Unclassified | place: Bantry Bay, Ireland... | reverse complement strand
ACATAGTCTCGAAAAGCGTTTAAAGTGTTAGCGAACGAAGGAGTTTTTTTTATTCATGGTGTTTTATTAGATTAGACTTAAATTATACCATATCGCTGCGCGGTTTTCTGCCGCGCAGCGGCTTCGTTCAACCCCCGCCTAAGATAAGCCGTCGGTTCCCGACGAAACCTTCCGCTGACCTGAATCTTCTCGGTGGCGCTTCAGCACTGTTTTAACCGCCAAGCGAAGCGCTACTGTGTAATAATTAGCAGAATGACGAACGCTCGTCGGGAACCGACGGTTTAGACATAGGCGGGGGTTTCAACCCCCGTAAAGACGGCGGCAAAATCCACGTCGGGAACCGACGGTTTATCATGAAAGGGCTTTAGCCCATCCCACATATTTAAGTCTCTGTGTAACAAATCGGCGTATTTCGGGTTTAAGATAAATATTCGCCTGAAAGGCGAAAACAGCGTAGCGATGGGCACCGCCCATCGATTGGTTTCGGAGGCGACATCAAGTCTGAAAGACTTGCACAGATTGCGGCTTTTTATCTTTAAATGCCGGTGTCCCTACGCACCTTCGGAGCTTGGTGCGTTGGCCGATTCGTAACCCCGAGGCAAGCCTCGGGGCTAAGTGCCGGCGCTCCTTCGGAGCTGTACACACCTAAAAACCGACGCACCAAGGGGTGCTACAGAAGCTGCGCGATATTTATTACACAGTCTCTTCACCCCCGTAAAGACGGTGGCAAAATCCACGTCGGGAACCGACGGTTTAGAAGATAAGCCGTCGGTTCCCGACGAAAACTCCCGCTGCAACAATGCTGTTTTATATGCGGGCTTCTATCCCGCATGACACAAAAAAGCTCAGGAATCATTCCTGAGCTTTTTGCATGTTGGTTGCACCCTACGGCGGATGCGGTGATATACTACGTCGCTTACTTCAATTCACTGCGCGAGCTAATGACTTTGCTGATGAGGCCGAAGTCCATCGCCTGATCTGTGTCCATCCAGTTGTCGCGGTCGGTTGCCGCTTCCACGGTTTCGAAAGACTGTCCTGTTTCATCCGCGTAGAGGCGATTGATTTTTTCGCGGGTCCGCATGATATCTTTGGCGTGAATTTCGATTTCCGATGCGGTGCCGTAGATCGTGCCGCCGATGAGCGGTTGGTGGATCAACAGTTTGGCATTGGGGAACGCGAAGCGACGCTCTTTCGGAGCACAGAGCGCGATCAAAGATCCCATGCTTGCTGCCAATCCGGTTACCACGGTGGTGATTTCCGGTTCGATGAAGCGAGCGGTGTCAAAGATGGAGAAACCGGAACTGACTTCGCCACCCGGACTATTGATAAACAAGTAGATTGGGGCTTTTGGGTCAGCGGCTTCCATCGCGAGAAGGGCGGTGTTGGCTTTGAGCGCCATTTCAGAGCCTACGCCACCGCTGATCTGGACGATGCGGCTTTCAAATAGACTCTGTTCGAGCGGAGTAAAAAAGGGGTTCGGATTTTCCATGTGGTTTTGGCTAGCAGATTGCAGGTAAGGGTAAAGCAGAAAGGGCGGGGGGGCAGGCGCTTAAAAGGCCCAGCCTTAGAGCTAGAATTCTGCGGATCGTTTCACTTTTTTCGCAGGTTTTTTATCTTCCTGCTTGGGAGATTCTTTGGCTTTTGCCTCCGCTTTGGCTTTTGCTTCCGTTTTAGCTTTTGCCTCCGCTTTGGCTTTTGCCTCCGCTTTAGCTTTTGCCTCGGCACGGGCTTGTTTCTTCGCGGCGCGCTCTTCGTCGCTCATCTTGCCTTTGTTCTTGCCGCGCTTGGTTTTCTTGTCGGCATCGGCAGCCGCGGTTTTAATACCCAGTGCCTTCTCAATCGCGTCGGTGACCGCCGCTCCGCGAATGCCCGTGGCGACAATGCGACCATCTTTGCCAATGAGGTACATGGTTGGGATGGCGCGTACCCCGTAGGTCTTCGCGAAGTTATCATTTCCATCTTTGGCATTCAGAAGTTGAGCCCAGGGGAGTTTGCGTTCAGCAACAAATTTTTCGAGATCATCTTTGCGACCATCAAGCGAGATGCCGAGGATCTCAAAGCCTTTGTCATGATAGGCTGCGTAGTCTTTTTGTAGGTTGGGAATGTCAGCCACACAAGGACCACACCAAGTGGCCCAGAAGTCGACGAGGACGATCTTTCCCTTCATGTCGGCTAGACTCAGCTTTTTGCCATGCATGTCGGTGCCGCTGATTTCGAGCGTGTCGCCAACCTTTGGTTTTCCGGATGTTGCCGTCTTGGCTGCATCGCGTTTGGCCGTTGGTTTAGCACCGGATTTTGCCTCTGGTTTAGCCTTTTTCGCCGCGCCGTCTTCCTTGCCAGAATCCGCTTTTTTGGCTGAGGCGGCTTTTTTTCCCGCGTCCGGTTTTTTGCCCGAGTCCAGTTTTTTGGCTGCGCCAGTGGTTTTGCCTGCGTCAGCTTTGTCGTCTAAGCCGGCTTTTACCGCGGTGCTCAACTCGGATCCCCGTAAGTTGGTGGCGATGATGGTGCCGTCTTTGCCGATGAGGAAGGTGGCGGGGATCCCGCGAATATTGTACCTGCTGCTTAGTTCGTTTTGCCAGACTTCGCCATCGAAGTACTGTGGCCAGGGCATGTCGTTTTCTTTGATGAAGCGTTTGAGTTTCTCTTTGTCTTTATCGAGTGAGATGCCGATGACCTCGAATCCATCTTTGTGATAGGTCTCGTAGGCTTTTTTGACGTTGGGTAGCTCGGCAATGCAAGGGCCGCACCAGGTGGCCCAGAAGTCAACGAGAACGACCTTTCCTTTCATGGCCGCGAGGTCAACGGTTTTACCGTCCAAGTCTTTAAACGCAATTTCCTCCATGGTGTCGCCGACCATAGGGCTTTTAGGTGGGGGTGGTTGTTTGATGACAGCGCGTTTGATGGGAATGATTTTCTTCACGTCCTTGGCCGCACCGGGTTCGCGCACCGTGAGGTTCACGATGGTACCCGTCTTGCCTTTGATTAGCTCGACCACTTCTGCGATGCTTTTGCCGGTGACATCGACCGCTTTTCCATCGGCTTGGGCCACGGCGAGTAAGATGGAGTCTTCTTTGAGGTCAGAGCTTGCGGCAGGCCCGCCGGGGACGAAGCCGAGTAGAATGGTTTGGCCGCCTTCTTGTTTGAGGCGAGCTCCGATGCCTGAAAAGGATTGGGCGAATACGCTGCCAGCAAGGCAGAGGAATAAGGATAGGGTGAGGAATGGCTTCATAAGTCTCCGAGTTGATCATATATCGCCGGTTAAAGGGGAATCTGTCTACCCGCTTTTACGGTTACAGGGCTTGTTTCTCCTCCATGGCGGGTTTCTCCCCCTTGACCTTGACCTTGACCTTGACCTGAATTCAGCGCGCTAAGTAAATCCGTTGTTACGTTCTGCCAGTTGCCTGAAAGGCGAGTACAGCGTTGCGATGGGCAACCCTCTATCAAGTGCCGTCGCTTCGCGACTCGAATGTAGTCGCTTTGTGACTCGAATGCCGCCGCTTCACGCCATACGGTTGGGTCCGATCATTCCTTCAAAAAGCAGTGATGCGCCGCAGGCCAAGGAGCGGCGGTTTCCAACCGCCGACAGTGGTGTCGAGACCACGGACCCGTCCATCTAGACGGTCAAAGGCCAACTTAAAGTTCAAGAGCTCAAGAGATCGCCGAACCTTTAAGGCACAAAAAAAAGCGGGTCCCGAAGGAGCCCGCTTTATCAAAACTGAAGTGCTTCAGTTTACGCGTTGTATTCGTGTGGGTTGCACACGCGGAATACGATTGCTGCCAAGAGGCCACCTACTAGAGGTGCTGCAATGTAGACCCAAATGTGTGGGATCTGACCACATTTTACAATGTGTCCAATTCCGACGGCTGGGTTGTATGCGCCACCAGAGATGCCGCCACCGGCAATTGCGCCGCAGACAACCGTGAAACCGATTGCCAATCCGTAGAAGGAGTTGTTTGGGTGATCTTTAGAGGTTGCTGTGTTCAATACAACCGATGCGAGAGCAAAGGTGAAGAGCACTTCGTTGATCAAGGCTTGGACTAATTTCGTGCCGTCTACAACGTGGGCTGGCGCGAAAGCAGGTGCCGCGACAGGATCAATCACTAGGTATGCTGCGAGGAATGCACCGGCGAGTCCACCAGCGATTTGCACAACCCAATAGGCAGCTGCATCACCCCAAGAAGTCGCTCCGCGGAGCAAGCATGCCAAGGTTACGGCTGGATTGTAATGTCCGCCAGAAATGTGGCCACCCATGAAAATCATGACCATAAGGGTTCCGCCAATGGCGAGTGCTGCAAGTGCAGCGGCTTCCTTAACGTATACCGCAGTCAAACCGACCACCAATACGAGGAAGAATGTTCCAATAAACTCCGTGATATATTTATTCATACTTCTACTTGTCCTTGTTATACTTTCTATCCCGAGGGATTGTTTACTAGATTGACTATTCAATCGTCCAAACGGTCACATATATCAGTGTTTCATTGTGTTTTTGTGCATTCGACCTCAAGTTGATCTAGAAAGAGCGCGTCGGCCTCGCCACTGATAATTAGGCGGAGTGGGCGATTTGAATCTAAGTTTACCTGCGTATTTACCCGCCGCCATTCTCCATGTGGGATCGTAGCCTTAAAAAGCTCTTTGCCGGTGCCATTTGACCCGATTTGCTGGAGTTGAACCGAAATTGGGGCCTCACTTCGGGGGGAAACCCAAAAGCTTATGTCGGCCGCAAGGCAGTCGGAGTTTAATTCGATCGGTATGGCGACCACTGGTCCGCTAAAGGTCAGCATGGCCTTGCTTGAGGGATCCGCGTCACCAGTACCCGAAGGTGTGACCGTCTTCGAAGGGCCTGATTCTCTGTTTAAGGTGCCTAACAGGCGAGCGTTCATCACGCGTTGGAGTTGATCCTCGTTAAGAATTCGCGAAAACACCGCAATCTCATCCACAATACAGCGATTGTCCGATTGCTTTGTCTGCTGTCCAATTCGTAACTGGGCCCCCGAATGCACGTGTGGCGTCGCGGTATCTGAGCGGATATCAAACGTCGTTGGTCTGCCATTAACGAACAAGGACGACTGTTTGGCCTTATGCGAGCCGGTTTGCGTGAAACCGAGATGACTCCATTGCTCCATGGGCAGGGTACCCTTTCCTCGAATCTCCATGACTTGGTTCTTTCCGGACTCGAGCCGGACCCGAATTTGGCCGTTTTGCAGGTCTACCTTCATGCCCTTGACTGCAGAGTCATTTTGAGTTGTCTGCATGGTGCTGAACAGTTGGATGCGTTCCCCTTCGATCGGATACACCCACAGGCTGATGCTATAGGGCATGCCGCCCTTAATCTTCCAGACGGTTCCCAAATTTGCATGGCTCAGGCCGCTGTCGCAGAGCAGGGCGTTCTGATATTTTCCTGCGACCCAGGCGGGGTCTCCGAGAACCTTGCCAGCAGGAAGCATCTGCTGGTTTGCTTTAAGTAGGGTCACGGTATTCCCATCAACCTCATCGAGCGGGGCATAAAAACTGAGGGCTGCATGAAGCGACTCGGTTGCTCCACTGCGGCCCACTTCAGGTGCGCCATCCGAGGCTGCAGAGGACGCCGAACGAATCATCAAAGAGCCATCTCCGAACCGATGCTGCTCCTTGCTTAAAACCGCTTCGAGTCCAGCGGCTGGAATCAGGCTATCTTGTCCGTTACGTTCAAAGTCCTCGCTATATTTTTCCAAGCTATGAATGGTCGCGCGGTTCCGTTCAGGCTTCGTATGGGGAGCGTCTGCTGGATCCACCTTCTGGTTCTTTTTCCCCGAGGATAAAAACACCGCGACTGCGATACCGCTTAAGACCAGCAGCCCGAGTAGGGCTGGGATGAAAAACAATCGCTTCCGAGTCTGCTTCGTTCCTTCTGGAACATGTTTGAGTTTAACACTGGATCGGATTCCTGAATCAATGGATTGGGCTTCTGGGTTCTGTCTTTGGCCGAAACCCGACGCTCGCTTGGCCGCTGACGCTTGCTTGGCCGCTGACGCTTGCTTGGCCGCTGGCGTTTTCTTGGCCGCTGGCGTTTTCTTGGCCGCTGGCGCTTTCTTGACCACTGTAGTCTCTGCGTAACGGTTCTCTACGGCAGCTCCGATCGCCACCGTTTCCTCATCCATGAGCTTGTCAGGAATTTCATCCATTTCGATGAGGGTATTCACTTCGTCTGGTCCCTGTTCGTCGTACTGCTTTCGAAGGTAGGCGACTTGGGAGAAGGAACCATGTGCATCTTGAGCTGCAGCTTCGACTAAAAGCAGGTCATAGGGAACACGGTACCACTGCACCGTGCGTTTTTCGTCGTCAAAAATCACATAGCAGGCGCGATAGTCGCCGTCTCGTGACAGCCCGACTGAACCGGTATTGATGATGTAGCGGGAGCCTGCTTGCAGACGCATAGGGTGGGGGAGATGAATCTGATATTGACCATCAGGGCGGAGCTCATGCACCCGTGGCACATGAGTATGTCCGACAAAGACGACGGGCACCTTGCAATGGTCCCAGGTCTCGCGGGCGTTTTCTTCATCTTCCAAATAATGAAACTCTTCCGGTGCGACCATGTCGCAGTGAACGCAAACCATGTCGTTCCCCTCGATGATGTAGGGCATGTTCCGAATTTCTTCGAGGTCGTCGGGGCTCACATGTTCTTGGGTCCAATTGATCAACCACGCTGCCGCATGGCGGAAGAGGGTGACGTCCATGAGGTCAACGCAGGCGGCTTCATGATTACCAAGCAGCATCTGTGCCCCGCGCGCGTGAAGCAGGTCCATCACCGATTGGGGATAGGGGCCGTACCCGATCATATCCCCGTTGCAGAGGATCTTGTCGACATCGCGCTGGTCAATATCCTCTAGCACCCGCTCAAGGGCAGGCAAGTTGGCGTGAATATCAGATAGAATTGCGATGCGCATAAAATAGGTCCCTCGCTAGAAAACCCCGAAACCCCAGGGGTTCCAAGCAATTTTTACCTGCAAAAACGCATTGGATTAAAGAAGTATTGTCGTGCGGGTCCGCTGGCCGCAATTTATGGACTGGCGGCAATTTATGGACTGGCATCCATGGCTATCGAATGGCACCGCTTCACGGTTTATCTCCCCGGCTGCTGCCAAAATCAGCTTGATAAAATATGCGGGCTAGATGTGTTTGTTATAGTCTGTAAGCACCGAAGCCTACGTTCTTGCTTCACACGCATCCCGTTGATCCTGTCAAATTTTACGCCTGAGGAAAGACGGGATGAGCAGGATTTACAGGGTGAATTGGGTCAACGGTGCTGGGTGAATATTGCGCAGCGTGTTCTTGCCTTTAAGGCGCTGGCGTCATTGGAGTCGTGACCGGAGGAAAGCCCGAAGGCATGCTACTGGCGGCTTTCACGCCTGCAACTCCCATGAAGCCAATCATGACAAACCAGAAAATGAACATGGCGATCATCATGCAGCCTGCAAACTTCCAGAACTTACGATGTTGATCTAGGGCTCGGTTCAGATCTTGAGTTGAATGGCTGGTGGCTAGTTTACGGACCGACTTCGAAAAGCCGAGCATGCGCATGGCGGGGTAGATGTACAATAAAGCCAGGACAATATAGAAGAGACCGTAAAATGTCCCATACTTTGCCAACATGGATCCAGCTGGGCCAATACCTGGTGTGCTAGCTATTTCTTTGGCTAAACCAAAGGCCATGCCGATTCCGGCCAGAACCATAAAGGCGGCACCAATGAGCCAAAGAATAGCGAGAAATTTTGTCCAGCCTCGGGTGCGAAGCAGGATGTCCAGAGCTTTTGGCGGGAGGCCAGTGCTCGAGCTGTCTGGGGTGATGTTGGCCGAAGGGGTTGAATAGGGATTTTCTACCATGAGAGTTCCTCTTAAAATAAAATAATAAAGTGTGAAGTGGGGATAGGGAGGTCTTTTGAGCGTTTTGGAGCCCAATCCTTCTCGTCGCTTAGGCGAAAATAGCGCCGAGAATACCTACGATAAATGCGAGAGCGTAGACCACAAGTACTACAACCATGATCACCCCCATAAATCTCCAGAACTTTTGGATTTGGTCCAAGGCTTGGCAGAGGTCGCTATCTGATCCACTGCTTAAAAATTGTCTAGATGCCTTCGAGTAACCAAGCAGGCGCCGTGCCGGATAAATGTAAAAAATGGCCATGACAATATAAACACCCAAGACCACTACTCCAGTTCCAGTTCCAGTTCCAGCTCCAGTGGCCCCCATGCTTGCGTATCTAATAGCTACGAAAATACCTGCAACAATCATTAAGATCGCAATCACCATGAGAAAAATACCCACAAACTTTGTCCAGCCTCGGGTACGGCGAAAAATATCCATGGTTTCTGCGTTGATCACGCTGTCGGATCCTGACTCGTACGAGCCGGGGGGTGCATAAGTATCTTCCATAACATGTCCTTGTTCGACGGCTACTTAGCTTGGTTCCTAAGCGTGTTCGTTCGGTAGCCGGTTAGCTTCTGTGATAATGTAAATTGAATGAGTCTTTCGTAGGGATCACGAATGAATGAACGCGTAACGAACTGCTTCCCATCAGTCATTCGCAATCGTCGATTCACCTTCTCCTACCGCCCCCCCCTACCAGATAACCGCCCTGCATTCTAGAAAAAGCGGGGACGAATTTGTCGCAACGTTATGCCAACAGTTTGAGTGGGTACCCATCTGTTTGCGGGCAAAAAAAAAGCCCGCGTCCTAAATGCTTAGGTCGCGAGCTTGGTATTTAAGGCGGCCTTTGGTTCTAAAGCCCTTGGACCGTCTGCTTCCGAGGCCAGCGGAAGGTTAGAGCGGAAGGTTAGAGCGGAAGGTTAGAGCGGAAGGTTAGAGCGGAAGGTTAGAAGGGAAGGTTGTTTTCGTCCGGATTATCCGCATCGAATGGCTCAGAGTCCATGATCGCGGTCATGCGTCCGTCTTCGGCTGCAGCGCCGCCGCCGCTTCCGCCGTCCGTTGGTTTTTCAACTTTCCAGGCCTGGAGGTTCACGAAGTAGCGATCCTTCCATTCGTTGCCACGGATGTTGAAATGAACCGTGATCCGATCGCCTTCTTTTAAGTTTTCAACCAAGACCACACGATCCTGCGTGGTTTCGATTTTCACTTGTTGCGGGTATTTTTCCTCGGTTTCGACCACAAATTCACGCTTGGTAAAGCCGCTATCGAATGTTTGGGCATCCATGATGACCTTTACGGTACCTGTTATTTCATACATATATATCTCACTTTCTTTGATCCTAGCTAAAAGCGATGATTTGAGCAAATCAAGCAGAATTCAGATTTGGTGGTGAGATTGTTTATATTTACAGTGCCTTTGTCCCGAGGTTTCCGGTTTGTAGGGGTATAATTGGCAGTTTTAGCTCGGAAAAGGAGGGGGCGAGTCAAAGGAGCATTTTTGCCATTGAGTGGCAGCGCCTCTTTTTTTCCTGCCATTGACTGGCAGATAAAGCCGATGGGCGTGTCATCGTGGCGCGGAATGTAATCCGTGTTTGTCGGGGCGGAATGTATTCCACCATAGCTGGAATCGGTTTTGTTGACTGCTGAAACGTTGACGTGAATGGTACGGTTCTGCTGGGGCACTCTTCTACGGATTGCAGAGGAAGTGCACGATGTCATTTTCCTGCATGACGTATTCTTTGCCTTCGACGCGGAGGCGCCCGTTGGCGCGGATCTCGGCTTCGCTGCCAAATTCTTCGAGGTCAGCTAGCGAGAAAATTTCGGCGCGAATAAAGCCTTTTTCGAAGTCGGTATGGATGACGCCGGCGGCCTGAGGTGCGAGGCTGCCTTCCAAGATGGGCCAAGCCCGAACCTCGACTTGTCCGGCCGTGAAGAAGCTTTGTAGACCGAGCAATTTGTAGGCGGCGCGAATGACGACGTGCAATGCGGGTTCTGCCATGCCGAGGCCTTCGAGCATTTCTGCGCGTTCTGCCGGTTCGAGTTCGATGAGTTCTTCTTCGATGCGGGCGCAGACCATGACGGTCTCGCCACCAGTTTCGTCAGCGTATTTTTGCAAGGCTTTGTAGTAGTCGTTTCCACCGTCGAGGCTGTCTTCGTCAACGTTGCCGACGTAGAGCATTTTCTTGGCGGTCATGAGGCCAAAGCCGCGTAACACTTTTTGATCTTCTTCGTCGCTGAGTTCGAGGGCGCGGAGGGGCGTGCCGGCTTGTAGAAGCTCGCGGCATTGTTCCAGAACGTCCACCCGACGCACGGCTTCTTTGTCGCCACTGCGGGCTTTTTTCTGCGAACGGTTATGAGCGGATTCGACGACTTCGAGGTCGGCGAGAAGCAATTCGGTTTCGATGGTTTCGATGTCGCGAACCGGGTCAACCGATCCATCCACGTGGGTGATGTTGTCGTCGTTGAAGCAACGGACCACGTGCATGATGGCGTCGACTTCCCGAATGTGGGAGAGGAATTGATTGCCACGGCCTTGGCCCTCGCTGGCGCCTTTGACTAGGCCCGCGATATCGACGATTTTCATCGCGGTCGGGATGACTTTATCGGTGGGGATAAATTCTTGAATGCGCTGCAACCGTGGGTCGGGTACAGCAACGACGCCGACATTGGGTTCGATCGTGCAAAAGGGGTAGTTTTTCGCCTCCGCGCCACTCGATTCCGTGAGGGCGTTAAAAAGGGTACTTTTTCCTACATTCGGTAGTCCAACAATTCCTGCTTCCATAGGCCGATTTCAGGAACGTATTTTCCTGCAAAGATCAAGCGAATTGGCACCTGAGTACAGAATGGGATGCGAAAGGCGGTTGTCCTCGCTTGGATCCGTTCACTAGCACGACGTAATTGGCAAGGATTACTGGCAAAAGTTGTCGAGGGCTTCGACAAAGGCTTTGCCGAAGACCGCGAGGTCTTTTGGGGTGCGGGAGGTGATGTGGTTCCCGTCCACGACGAGGGCTTCGTCACTCCAGATCGCACCGGCGTTACTCATGTCGTCTTTGATCCCGACGGTGCTGGTGGCTTTACGTCCTTTAAGGATGTCAGCCGAAATGCAGATCCAGCCCGCGTGACAGATGTAGGCGATGGGTTTGTTGGCCGCGTCGAATTCGCGGGTGAGTTCGAGGACCTTTGGGTCGCGGCGGAGTTTGTCTGGGGCGAAGCCGCCTGGAATGAGGAAGCCGACAAAGTCGGATGCATTCATGTCCGCGATGCGTGCATCAGAGATGCAGGGGTATCCGTGTTTGCCGTCGTAGCTGACCCCGGCTTCGGGAGCGGCAACAACGACTTCGTAGCCGGCTTCTTCGGCACGGATTTTTGGATACCAAAGCTCGAGGTCTTCGTAGATGTGATCAATAATCGCTAACACTTTTTTCATCAATTTTTTCCCATTGTTTTTCGACCAGGATGAGGTCTTCAGGAGTGAGGACAGATTCGTCGAAGGGGCGACCGCCGTTGACGACGTAACCGTTTACCCGCCACATCCCGTCTGCGTCATGCGAGAGGGAAATGAACTCGGTGGTGCCGAAGCGTTGGCTGTAGCGGCCGATTAAGCGGACCAATACGTATTTGCCGGGGCCCCAGCCGGGGAGCTCGGTGTAGTATTCGCTGCTCATGAGCTTGCGGTCAACATAGACGCCAAGTGGGATGCGGACGGTGCCGACCATGCCGGCCCATTCGTCGGGACCGGATTGGCTGCGGAAGTCTTGTGACATGATGCCCCAGCTTTGCGCGTATTCGCCAGCGTCGACGTAGCGAAGCCATTCAGTGGCGGCGCGTTCGGCTACAGCGCGTTCGGCGCGGTGTCCGCTGGAGCCACGATTGGCTTTGGTGGTGCTTCGGCCGCTGTTCCCGTAGCTCGATCCAGAGGTGCCGCACCCCACGAGGCTCATTCCGCTGAAGGCAGTTAGGCCAGTCAGAAGGAGCAGGGCGGTGAGTCGAGACAACGCGGTGAGTCGAGACAACGCGGTGAGTCGAGACAATGCGGTGAGATGGGAGCTAGATGGTTTCATGTTATACAAGTGCTACGGATGAAAAAGGGAAAGCCAAGCAGAAATCAAATCGGCTGTTATTTACGAGAAGTCAGTAGGCGGGTGGGCTTGGATAAATTTTACGATGGCGTCTGGGTCATCTGAAATCGAGAGGTAAGCCGCGTAGTCGCGTCCCTTTGCGAAGCGTTGCAGCATGGGCCATACCCCAGTTTTTTCCGTGTAGTGTTCTTGGCCGAGAAAGACCATGGGGCTGACGACATCGAAGGTTTTATAGTGGTTTTGGCAGAGATCCATGAAGATTTCCTGCATGGTTCCAGCGCTTCCAGGAGCGTAGACCACGCCGGATGTTGCCAGGGCGAGAAGGCCGTCTTCGCGTAGGCTGTTGGAGAAATATTTGGCGATGTGAGTGCCGAAAACGTTGCTTGGTTCGTGGCCGTAAAACCAGGTGGGGACGGCGAGGCTTTCCTGTCCGGCTGGAAATGCCTCGAGCACTTGCATGGCGCAGGCATGAAATCCAGGGGTTGTATAGTGGGGGGATGGGGCGAGGATTTCGAGGGCGCGATCGATGGCGTCACGGTCGTAGGCGCCGAGCCAGGCTCCGAGGTTGGCCGCTTCCATGATGCCGGGGCCACCGCCAGAAACGACGTAGTATCCAGCGCGGGAAAGTCCCCACGCGGTTTCGACGACTTTGCGGTAAAAGGGATCGTCACGGAGAGCGCTGTGTCCGCCCATGATGCCAACGGGTTTGCGGCTGCCGTCGAGCAGGTCGTTGAGCGCGTCGTCGATGGCGTGGTCGTGAATACGTTGGGCGAGGGCTTCGATGATGTCGGCGTCGTTTTTACTGGCGCTGAAGTGATCGTAGATTCGACGGTCGAGGCTTTGGTCGTTGTCTTCTTTGAAACCGTCGAGAAGTTCCTGCCAGGTGTAGAGGTTTGGGCGATAAGGTTGGTAGGGTAAGTCGGGAAGGGCGGGGAAGATGAGGGCACCGCTGTCGCGTAGTTGGCATTCAACGTTTTTGCCGTCGCTTGTTTCCTCGTCAAAGATACAGCCCATAAACACAGCGCCGGTTAAGTCGACTTCACTGAAAGTGAGGCCTCGAAGATCGAGCCCTTGCATGACACAGCTGGTCAAGGGATGCTCTTGGTCGAGGAGTTCTTTTACGGATTCAATCTCGGTAACGATGGACTGGGATTTCATGCCTCAGCCTATACCCAACTTGGGCGGATAGGCAAAAAGAAAGGAGGCTCAACCCTGCGGTTGAACCTCCTTGTCGGGGTTGCGCGATCTTGCGACCGTCGCGAACCTTTGACCGAGCTTAGCTTAACGTATCTTCACCTAGTTTTGGGTCGCGTTATACTGTTTCCCTTTGGAGGTGAAGCCCACGATGCCGACAATAAAGAGGACCACGAGGAAGACCAAGCCGGCCCAGCCAAATTTTTGGCCGAGTGGATTGGATCCGGTTGCTTTACCGTAAAGGGCCCAGACGGAGCCGGCGGTGGCGACGCCAGTGGCGAAGAGCATGAGAACATTCCAGACAATGCGTTTACCACCGGTGGGAAGGCTGTCCCCGAGGATGCGCTTGCTATTCATCATCAAGAAGAAGGTGAAGTATGCGATGGGCAAGAGGGTGCCGCCAATCACCGAGGTTGGAATCGCGAGGGCGGCTTTTGCGTCGCCGGTCCAGAGAAACGGACCGAAGAAGCCACCGATGCCTGAGACGAGGCAACCGAGCATGTGCAGCGACTTGTTGCCTGGCTTGTTGAACATTTCGCAGAACACCACGCCGTTGATGAGCATGAGGATGATGATGGTCGAGATCGCCATGCCGAGAACTCCAATGCCGAAAATGATTTGTGCCACGGTGTTGCCGACGAGCGGTGCGAGGGTGGCCGCGAGGTTGAAGTTGTCTCGATTGGCCAGCATGGCGGCTAAGTTGCGTTCGCTGGCAGGGAGGGCGAGGCGAGCCGCATCGACCGCGCTTGAGGCGGCTGTGATCACGGCTTTGTCGTCGCCTTTTTTCGCTTCTTTGAAGGCATCCAGAGCTGCTTTGCCTGAGGCTTCTTTGCTCAAGCGGCCATCGAGAATTTTGTGGAAGGGAGCCGCCATTTTGGGTAAGACTTCGCCCTGTTTGGTGATGATGGCACCTGCAGCGAATTTAATGTCGCCTTTTGCGAAGCCTTCTCCGTCGGCTTCGTGTAAAATATCTGTTTTTGCCACAACGTTTTCTTTAGCGAAAACATCGGTTGTCTGGCCGTGAAAAGAAGCCGCGGCCGCGATGAGGACGCAACCCGTTGCTAACACGAAGGGGACAATGAGTCCGATGGAGAGGTCAACGATGGCCAAGGGACGGTGCTCTTTGCCCCAGCGTTTTTTCAGCATGGAGTAGGGAAGGAGGAAGGTCATGTTGATTCCGACCGCGGTCGCGAAGGCGGCGAGAATTTTATCGCGTTGGCTGCTGGAGATCATCCCGCTCCAGAAATCGGCATTGTTAGACTGCGCCACCGCGTCGGCCAGGGCTGGGGCTGGGCTAAAGAGGGCGCTGAGGTTTGGAATGAAGCCTTTGAAAATCTGTCCCCACTGGATGTTGCCGTTCATGGTCAGCGTGATGACCACGAGGAAAAATGAGATGACGACAATTCCGACGAGGATTTTGAGGATCCGTTCGAAAATCTGGATGCCTTTGCCGCCTTTGCCGTAGGCGCTATTGATGATGAGGGCAATGATCAGAAAGACAGCACAGATGGCGAGGGTTGAGTTGGTGCTTTCCCCAAGAAAAGGCATCAGGTTTTGTTGCACCGCGGCTCGGCCGAGATTAAATTGCGGCATGCACCAAATGATGTTGGCCATCAACGTGGCGATAAGCCAGGACCAGCCGAGAAGAGGGGAGATGTTTCGGTTGATCGACCCGAAAGGGCGCTCGTTGGTGGATAGGGTAACGTAACCGATGGCGGAGAGCATGATCACGCCACAGATCATAGCCAGGGGTTGGAGCCACATCAGGCTGTAGCCTGAGATGATGCCCAGATAGAGTGCGCCAGCAAGCGATCCGCCACCTAAGGTGATCGCTCCTTGCATCCACCCGGGACCTGATTTTTTAGCGTAAAAGCCAAATCGAGTTAAAAAAGGCTTCTTGTTGATCGCCGCGAGTTCTGCGCGTTCCTGTTCCATCGGGTCCATGTTCATGATCTATCTCCTGAATTGTGAATTCTAGATTACTTCTAATCGTTTTGCGGCTTCGGTGGCAATGGCGAAATCTGAAGTCTGGCGACAAACCGAGGTTTCCATAGTGCGTATCAGCAAGCTGAAGCTCGGTTCTCTACTATAATGCTTCAAAATCCGTGAAGTGGCAATTTATGTTGGGCCGGCCACTTCGGGGCGGATTCCCACAATGCCACATGTCGCAAAAAATAGGCTGGACCGCTCATTTAAGTGCCATTGATGTCAGACTCATTCCTGTTCTGAGACTCATTCCTGTTAACTCGACCGTTTTCGTCCGTCGGCGGTTGGAAACCGCCGCTCCTTGGCCTTCGGCGATTCCCACGATGTCACATGACGCAAAAAATACGCTGGACCCCTTGACTTAGTGCCATTGGAGTCTGACATCAATGGCACTTAGATAAGCCGATTTGTATCAAAAACGAATGAAAATCCAGACGATTAAAGGCGCGTAGCGCTGACCCATTGATAGCCATGGTTGACGAACGGCGTGAGGAGGCCGTGGTTCGGTAGGTTTCGCCTCTAAGCCGCGTAGCGGCGACACCCTAGCGGATGAAAGGAGTACAAGAGTGCAAGGGTACGATAAACGATTCCGAGTAATTTTGGAGGTCTCGTTTTAGTGGATTCCGAGCACAGCAGGATGCAAACAGGATTCAAACTGGGCGGGGCTAAGTCCTGCGCCTCGGTTCGCGTTCTCTGCCAATATAGCGCCTCCCCCTCGTTGCCTCTTACGCCTGTGTGTAACCCGGCGCTGCGACCGCTTCGCGGCCTTGCACACGGGCTACCATATCCCACCCCCTTGGGGCGGATTCCCACAATGTCACATGTCGCAGAAAATAGGCTGGACCATTTATTTAAGTGCCATTGGAGTCAGACTCCAATGGCACTTAGTTAAGGCGATTTGTATGGAAAGGAGTTCGCTCTGCCCTGAAAAGAAAGCCGGAGGCTTGAAGGCAATTAGCCGGTCGGTGACCGAAGGGAACCACCGGAATTCATTGGGAAATAATATGAAGCGCTGGAAGCG
>Ga0209187_1002683_pt1 | contig 16218 bp, 16 predicted proteins | sample BantaG_FD_187430 | JGI IMG/M metagenome (GOLD analysis project Ga0209187, IMG submission 187430) | Marine algal microbial communities from Bantry Bay, Ireland - BantryBay_4 metaG (SPAdes) (version 2) | ecosystem: Host-associated > Algae > Red algae > Unclassified | place: Bantry Bay, Ireland... | reverse complement strand
GTTTAACTCCAGGACCAAAGCCTATAGGAAAATGCTTGAAAATAATATTACCTTGTTCGTACGATCTTATTTTCATTTTAAAGCTGTCCTGTCACTATAACCGTGGTCATGCCTATTCATAAACTAATGTCATCGGCCTCAAATAAGCCGGCAACTATCCCTGAGCTTAACATAATATTTTATGATTTCCTTCTTTAGAAAGAGGTGTTTTTTATATTTGCCTGGCAATGGAGCTTTGTAGCCTAAGAGGCACTCCAAATGACAAAGATATAATGAACACTGCCATGAACGCAGGCATTAGAAACGGCGCTCTACGAGCACCTGTTTTTTGAATGTTTTTTTTAACACGTCGTTTTAGAGCCTTTAAAGCCAGTGCCATAAAAGACTCTGGAGCTCAGAGGAGTTTAAGTTTTTGTGAGCAGCTATGCCATTCTTCTTCAAGTGTGTTGCAACGTATCTCCAAAGTTCTTCTTCTGAACATTTTTTCCAGTCAGGCTCTTTCATAATACAGGTTTACCCTTTCGGCGTGGTCTTCTGCGTGTTGAAAAAATTTTTTCTCTTTTTTTAAGCGGAATCGCTTTATAAGCAACCTCTAAAAGGCTCATCAAAGGCTTTGTATAAGGGGATTTTTTATTAAAAGTGTACAAACGAGTTCTCCCAATGAGTTTAGAGTGAATAACGCCTGCATCTTCAAATCGCTCGAGCTGCTTTCTTACTGGAGTTTCAGCGATGTTAAAGTCCTGAGCAATTGCTCGTGTATAGCCTTGTCCATAATGCAAAAGAGACAACAATACTTTTTCAGCTGTTACGTTTCCTAAGATATTTTCAATCATATTTTTATTATACACCAAAAACAAGTCTTTATACACTAGATTTAGGAGTATAAACTAGTCACTAAAACTGAGAACACAAACAATTAACGAACAAGCTCTAAGAAAGAGAGTGGCGGAGTAATTTCCTTCCTCAAACTCAAAACTTTCTGGAATCTCTCCAAAAAGATGAATTATTCAACCATTTAAGCTACTAGAATTATTCATTTTATTTTGTTCACATCGTTTTCAATCAAGTATTCACAAAAAAATGTAAAATTGCTCCGTCCCTCATTAATTCAAAAACAAAAAGGAGAAAATAAAAATGAAAATAATATTCTACTCACTGATACTAGCCTCTGCGGGAACAATTCACGCTGCGAGACACGTTTTTCCAACACTTGGAAACTATCAATTTCATGAAAAAATTAAAGGAGATTGTCTTGGAATGGGCGTTGACTTAAAAAGAACCCTTCACTTCACTTTCAATGAATGGACGAAAATCTATAGGATCTTTCTAAAAGAAAATTCTTCAATGAATAGCGCCGCAATTGAAACTTTAGCCATTCACGATTTAAATTTTCACCGAACTCACCCATCAGACAGATTTCATTTAATTAATGAAGGCCGAACTTTACATGTTGTCCGAAAAGATAAGCAGGACGATCTAGTTGTAGAGGCACATTTTGAATTTGAGGGAAACTTCCTTTTTTTGAATTTTAAAAAAATAAAAGAATACAACAAGGGAAAGCCTGGAAAATGCCTTTTGAAAAGAATTACAAATGATTAAAAAGATGTTCTTTATTGCAACTGTATTGCCTCTATTGAGTTGCAATACAGTTGCATTTCAAGAGAAAGCAGTTATTCACAAATCAATTTTACTGAAAGCAAAAAAAGATAAAGTTTGGTCAGCACTAACAAGTGAAAATGAGCTTTCTCAGTGGTGGAACAATGGAGTGATACTGCAAGCAGTTAATGGTGGAAAGTTTTATGAGCCATGGGGAAATGGACAGCTAGCTACGGGAGAAACTAAAGATTTCGAAGTTGAAAAATTTATTGAGTTTTCCTGGAGCGAAAAATATTGGAAACCAACAAAAAAAACTTTTTGTAGAATAACTCTCAAAGATGTTGATGGAGGGACAACTCTAACAGTTCTCCATTACGGGTGGGAAACTTTTAAAGATCACAAATATCAAAAAGAACTTTTAAATGGATTCAGCTCTGGATGGGATCAACTGTTATTAAAATTAAAAAAATATTTCGAAGACTAGGAATCGTACTCACTTCACTACAAGACTGCAAATAAGTTGAGAGCTCTTTACAGAAAGCTCAAAAAACTCAACCGCCTCTTAAGCAATCTCTTTTTTCTTCCTGTAAACAAGCTCAGGCTTCGCGCCTTTTAAAATAACGTCTTTATGGACATGACATTCTTTAATCTCTTCATTGGACGGAATTTCATACATGGTTTCTAGAAGGGACTCTTCTAAAATTGACCGCAGGCCTCGAGCACCGGTTTTTCGCTTATGGGCTTTTCGAGCAATGGCCAACAAAGCTTCCTTGTCGAAATTTAAATCAACATCTGAAAATTCAAAAAGTTTTTTAAATTGCTTAATGAGAGCGTTCTTAGGCTCTTGCAAAATTTTCACAAGACTTTCCTCATCGAGCTCTTCAAGTGTTGTCACAACAGGCACTCGTCCTAAAAACTCGGGAATTAAACCGAACTTAGTTAAATCTTCAGTGCTCACTTTATCGAGAATAAGATCTGGCAAATTACTGTCATCGACTTTGCCTTTTACCGCACTCAGGCCAATAGTTTTTTTGTTGTTTCTAGCAGCAATGTATTTGTCGAGCCCGACAAAAGCGCCACCACAAATAAATAAAATATTGGAAGTGTCGACCTGAATGAATTCTTGCTGAGGGTGCTTTCGCCCACCTTTCGGCGGAATATTTGCAACGGTCCCTTCCATCAATTTCAAAAGAGCCTGTTGCACACCTTCACCACTCACATCGCGAGTAATGGAAGGGTTCTCAGATTTTCTGGCAATCTTATCGATTTCATCGATGTAAATAATTCCCTGTTGTGCTTTTTCAACATCCCAATTGGACGCCTGCAAAAGATTGAGAATAATATTTTCAACATCTTCACCCACGTAGCCGGCTTCAGTTAAAGAAGTGGCATCGGTAATGGTAAAAGGTACTTTTAAAATTCGAGCCAGTGTTTGCGCGAGTAAAGTTTTTCCAGTTCCCGTTGGTCCAATCAAAAGAATATTGGATTTCTGAATTTCAATGTCGTCTTTTTTAGTTTTCGGAGCCTGAATTCTTTTATAGTGATTATGAACCGCAACCGAAAGAATTTTCTTGGCGTAGTCTTGCTTAATAATATAATCATCAAGCGCGGCTTTAATGTCCATTGGCTTTGGCACGTCACTGAGTGTGGACGTCGAACTACGCTCAACTTCCTCAACAATAATTTCCGTACACAAGCTGACACATTCATCACAAATGTAGACACTCGGCCCAGCAATGAGCTTTTTGACTTCACGTTGGTTTTTGTTACAAAAAGAACAAATCAGTTCGCGCACCATTAGGACTTCTCCTTAGTTAATTTTTTTTCTTTTTTAGCCACCACATGGTCAATCAGGCCATAGGCTTTTGCTTCTTCTGCACTCATAAAATTATCTCGATCCGTATCTTTTTCTACCTTATCGACCGGTTGGCCACAATGATCGGAAATGAGTTGATTGAGTTTTTTCTTAATTTTCATAATTCGATTGGCCGCAAGCTCTATATCGGAAGCCTGGCCTTGTGCACCGCCCAGAGGCTGGTGAATCATGATGCTTGAATTGGGTAGCGCATAGCGATGCCCCTTTTCCCCACCCGTTAAGAGCACAGCGCCCATACTGGCCGCCATCCCCGTGCAGTAAGTGTGCACCGGACAAGAAATGTATTGCATAATATCGTACATAGCCATTCCCGCGCTCACGCTTCCACCCGGGCTATTAATGTACATGTGAATTTCTTTTTCAGGAGCCTCAGACTCCAGAAACAAGAATTGAGCGACAATCAGATTACTGACAAAGTCGTCGACCTGTGAGCCCAGAAAGACAATACGATCCTTGAGCAGACGCGTATAGATGTCATACAAGCGCTCGCCCTGAGGCGTGCTTTCTAAGACATGGGGAACAATAACATTAGCTCGTGGAGCTGATGCGGTTCCCTGAGTGGTTGATGAGTAGATATCCAAAAAACGTTCAAACTTATCTTTCATATTCTGCTATAAAATAGCTTTTTGTAGGAGCCACTCAAGCGTTTTCGCTTCCGTGATCTGCTGAATCATTCCTCCAAAGAGCCCTTTTTCCTCCAATTCCTTTGCCACATCTTGAGGGTTCTTCCCTGTCATTTGTGCCATCTGAATGATTTCTCTTCGGACGTCTTCTTCTTCAGCTTGAATCTTTTCTTTCTCTGAAATCTCTGCAAGAAGCAACGAAGTTTTGACTTGTTGCTCAGATTGCTTGTGAATGTCTTCCTGCCAAGTTTTTAGCTTTTCTTCAATTTCACTCTGAGCCATGCCCATTTGCTCTAATCTTTGAGCTGAGCTCATCACTGACTGCTGAACCTGATTTTTCAACATAGTTTCTGGCGCATCGACGGGATTTTTTTCAACTAAATATTCGACAAGGGCTTGACGAATTTCTTCTTTTTTTTCATCATTTTTATTCTTAACAACTTCTTCTTTGATCGCTTTTTTGACGGCTTCCGCGTTTTCAAAATTCCCCAATTTTTTGGCGAGTTCATCGTCAAGCTCTGGAGTTACTTTTTCCTTAATGGCAGTCAGTCTCAACGAATAGTCTAGAGTTTTTCCAGCAAGCTTGTGCTCTTTTCCGTCTGGAGTTTTTTTGTCGGCCGCATAAGTCACTTGAAAATCTTTAGTATCGCCAATCTTTAAACCGGTGAGATTTTTCTCAAAGTCTTCACCGAGAATTCCCATGCCAATTTCATAAAGACCGTTCTTTTCACCGAACTCTTCTTTTTCTTCGCCATTTTCTTGAGCGCTGTAATTAATTTCAACCACGTTTCCAGTCGCGCTGACAGTATCGGCAGGCAAAGCCTCAAAGCGTGCCATTCGCGAACAAATGTTTTCAATGCTTTTGTTGACTTCTTCTTCGCTGGCCTCAGCTTCTTTAAACTCAGCTTTAAAATTGTCGTATTGATTCAAAGTAATTGGAGGTCGGTTTTCGAAAGTCACCGTATACTTAAACGGAAAACCTTCCAGAGGCGTCTTCGCATCGACCTTCGGAGAACTGACCGGATTCAAAGACTCCGCCTTAATCGCCTCCACCATAGTAGAATCGACAATGTAGCGAGTGACATGCTCGATCGCATTCTGAGAATAATTTTCTTTCACAACATTCAAAGGAACCTTGCCCTTGCGAAAGCCTTTAATATCAGCATCTTTTTGAATTTCTTGGAAGACAAGGCGGAAGGCCTCAGAAACCTTTTCAGGTGGGACTTCAATGAAGAGTTTTTTGTAATAGCCTTCTTGATTTTCGACTTCAGTTTTCATGCTGAATTTTATGCTCTTATTGACGAACTGAATCAAGCCTAAAGCGGTCTCTAGACGCTGAAAAGCCTCTTTTTATAGAATATCTTTCAAAATTATGGGGGATGTCACGAACTTGAAGCTCAAGAATCTTGAGCAAAAGCTAATTTTTCGTCGATACCAGATGCACGCTGGCGCTTATTTTAATTTCATCATTTTGAATCTGAGTCGGCGCGCTGTCCATGGACATTGCCTTCATTTCCATTCGCGGCGCCATTTTCCTACGCACACTGTGCTGCAGTGAACTACTCTCAGATAAACGAACGACTTTTGTGCCTGAAAATCCAGCCGTCGACGCCAAAAGATTAATTTTTTCCAAAGCCTTCTCAGTCGCCTTGGCGAGCGCCTTATTGTAAAAAATTTCTTTATCGCTGCGATCAAAGTGAAAACTAGAAACATTGTTAATGCCCGCCCCAATGAGTTGATCCACAATCTTCCCCAGTTTCTTTAAGTCTTTCAACTGCACTTGAATTTGATTTTGCACGCGATATTTGCTCAAAGTCGACGTTTTCCCCTTGTAAGAATAAACCGGCTCGAGTCTAAAATTCGTTGTTTTGTATTCTTTAGTTGTCAGGCCACTATTTTTTAAAACGCGAATGCCTTGATTCACTTTTTGAGCATTTTCAGCCGTCGCCACCTTCGCTTTTTTGTTTTCGGTAATGACGTTAATAGAAAAATAAACCTCATCCGGAGCCACCTTCATATCATGCGACGCCGAAGCCTCAAACTGCGGAAAAGGCATGTGATTTGAATCAGCAAAAAGCCAAGCAGACGTTGAAAAAATGAGGGTGAAAATAACACGAAAGCTTTTCATCAATACTTCTTAATTTAACAAAGAATCGACAAAAAACAAGCCGTGACGGAATTGAGGCTCTATGCAAATCCACAGTAGCACTCTTGAATTACATGTAAATCCACAGTACAACTGTGGATATGTATCTCAGATCCTTAAAACTCCCCAAACAGCCAAAAATTTCATTTTTTCTTTGGGGGCCTCGACAAGTCGGAAAAACGTCTCTATTAGAAAAAACTTACCCCAATGCAAATTGGATTCAACTTCTACATTCAGAACTTTATGCAGAATACTCGACACAACCCCAACTTCTTAGAGAAAGAGCTCAGTTGTGGGGAAAAAAACAAGCTATTGTCATTGATGAGGTTCAACGTGTGCCTGAACTCTTACACGAGATTCATTATCTTATTGAACAGGGTTATGTTTTTGTCCTTTGTGGATCAAGCGCCAGAAAGCTTCGAAGAGGATCTGCAAATTTACTTGGCGGTCGAGCCATCAGGTACGAACTGAGAGGAATGACTTCAAACGAATTGGGAAATGATTTCAATTTAAAAAAAATCATCAACAAAGGTTACATGCCACATATTTATAAAAGCAAACAGTCCCAGGATTTAAAAAAAAGCTACATTGCCGACTACCTCAAAGAAGAAGTTTTTTCAGAGGGTTTAGTAAGGAAACTAGCCCCATTCTCGCAGTTCCTTGAACTCGCAGCATTATCGGACACAGAACAAGTCAGCTATGAGAGCTTTGCTCGAGATGTCTCAAAAAGTGCCTCAACCATTAAATCTTATTATGAAATACTTTCAGACACTCTTCTTGGAGACTTTGTGCCTGCTTATGTTTTTAAAAATAAACGACGTGTAAAAAAACAACCAAAATTTTACTTTTTTGACGTTGGCATTGTTAACCATCTGGCAAGCAGAGGAAACATTGAAATGAAAAGCTCTCTTTTTGGAAAAGCATTTGAAAACTGGGTTTACCATGAACTGAAATCCTATTTAACATATAAAAATAAAGACCTCAAAATCTCATACTGGGCATTATCAAGCGGCGTTGAGGTTGACTTTATCATTGGGCACATGAATTGTTCAATTGAAGTAAAGTCGAGTTCAAAAATTAATTCAACTCACCTCAAAGGACTGCGAGAGTTAAAAGTTGAATATCCAGAAATAAAAAAAAGGTACGTCATTTCTACAGAAAGAGAAAGCCGAGAAACTGCAGACGGAATTCACATATTAAGCCATAAAGACTTCACTGAAAAACTATGGTCTGGAAAAATAATCAAATAATCAAGAAAAAAGGGCTCAGCAACCTCAAGTGGTTGCTGAGCCCTTTTCAGTGCTTAGAGTCAGTCCGTTGTAGAGACTATCTTCTGAAAGGTCTGAAGATGAATTCAAGAAGGCTGCTCAATGCATTAGCCGTTCCGTGAACTCCGTCTTTAAGGAAGTCGACAAGACCATTTGAAGCATCAAGAATTCCAAGAACAATCCCTTCAGTGCTATCAAGAACAAAGTTTGCTCCGCCTTCAAGAAGTTCAGGAGCATTTTGTGCAAGCTCCAAAGCATCGCGAGTCAATTTTTTAGTGTTGATCCAAAGCATTTCTCCGCCCCATTGAATAGTTCGTCCAGTCGCTTCAATACCTTCAACGCCAAGTCGAAAGCTTTCCTCAACGATGCTATTCACAAGTGATCCAGTAGCGACAATAGCGTGAGTCGCAGCGTTGAAAACAGGCAACCCATGTTCACGTGCTATGCGAGCAGCAGTTTGACCAGTGTAGATGATCGCTTTTTCGCCACCATCTAAGATAACTCCAGAAATTTCTTTAGCTCCATTCATAGTTGCCTCAACAACTTCGAAGCTGGCGTCAGAAGCGCTGACAAGAACGCCTGCTTCAGCGTTGTGACCAAGAAGGCCGAAAGTGATGATCGTGGTTAATAATAGTCCTAATTTTTTCATTGTTTTAAATTCCTTTTCTTTGTTTTTACTTTTTCTGTTTTTGTTATTTTGCTTTCGCAATAAGACCATCATGCGAAAGATGCGGGATCATTTCAAGCGCTCCAGGCGGGAGCTATTGACAGAAAAAGAATGAAAACGTCACTAACGAAAAAATGAAAATGAAGCACTGACAGAGCAGCGTGTCTTTTGTTGAAAGTTAAAGAGTCAGAAAATTGTTAAGGGCAGATTAAGATCTCTAAACACTATCTTTACTTGGCACAGTGTCTGCATTCTTTAAAGCAGGAGAACGTTTGTTGATGAATTTTTATTTTTTAAAGTGTAACCATGTCTTTTCATGTGCTCGCAACATTTTTATTCAAGTACTGTCCTATCTTTGGACAGTCTGGCTAAAAGCTAGTCAAAAAATTCTTAAAACCATTTTAACAAAAAACTTGTTAACTATGAACAATAACAAGAAAGCGATGCTGAGCTGTTGTGCTTGTTTGATTCTTTTCTCGCAGCCAGCGAATGCAACATCTACCTTTGACAACCTTCTTGACGGAATTCAGCGATCAGTAAGCATTATTTTCTCTAAAAAAGCTCCTAAAAAGGAAGAAAAACCAGAAGAAGAAACAAAAGAACAAGCCATCCAGAAATCAGATCTTCAAAAAGCAAAGCTCAGCGCAGTAAAAAAAGAACTCTTTCCAGCCCTAAGAAAGCAAATGAGAAGTATTGCCAGCATTTTTAAGAACACAAACAATAACGTTCAAGCCATCGCTCCAAAGCTTCAAGAAAGCTCTCAAAAGGCCTGCCTCGACAACGCCCTAAAAGACAACAAGAACCTGCAAAAACTCCTTAAAAGAATTCAAGCAAGCGAAAGAGAATCCAAAAAAATACTCAACGCCAAATTAAAGCTTGAACTCGCAAAGCTTCAGGAAAAAACTCAACTTTCAAATCGCTGTAGAAATAAAATCAAACAAGCTTTTGGCTTACTCATTGGAAACCCAAGCGACGCCTACAAGAAGAGGATCAAAAAAAGACTCACCAATGCCACCGAAGCAGAAAAAAAAGAAATCATCGCCAAGCTCAACTTTGACCTTCTAGAAATGAAACAATTCCTAGAAGAGCACGCCACAGACTCAACAGCCCCTGACTCACTTGATAAACTAGCAGACGTCGACAACTACCTTCTTGCCTTAAACAGCGAAGGAAGCGAATCCCTTCAATCACTTGATCAAGACGAAGCCACAATGCTTGCCGCAAACAACGATTTGGCAGACGAAGTGTCCGACAGTATCGATGAAACAGAAGCAGCCATAGGCAGTGAGTTTTCAGCTAACGACTACAAAAACCAATTTGAAGCACCTGGAACTACTGATGGCTTGTCACAAAGCCCTTCAACTGCTCAGAACGAAGCTGACGCTACAGAAACAAACAAAGAAGCCACCGGAGCAGCCAACTCGAACTCAGAAAAACCTGCAGGCACAGCATCAAATAAAAAGTTTAGCCCTACCAAGAGTAACTTACCTGGATTAAAAATAGCAAAAGGCCCTCAGCCAAAGCCTGCTACCCCCCCACAAGTTGTAAATACAACCGATGCCTCTTCTAACAGCCCAGCAGACCCAAAACGTGCACTTACCCCAAAAGAAGAACTCGCCTTATTAAAAGCTCACGGCCCAGGTGATGGAGATGAAGAAGAAGCTCAACCAATAACGAAAAGCCCTGACTTTAGCCCTGCAATAAACGAAGTATCGGACGTCAAAGAACTTGCCAAACAAGATGAGCTAAAGAAAGAAGAAGTTAAAATAAAAGAACCAAAAAGACCAGTTTTCGGCGGAACTATAACAAAAAAAGATGGAACAATTGTACACACAAATCAAACAATTAACGAAAACACAAACAATCCCCCTTCAGAAGCTTCACCACCCCCCAGAACTATGGTAAGTAATAGCTTATTTAAAAAAATTGAAAAAATAAACGAAGATCAAGTTTTTATAGATTGTAACGGTAAAAAATTAAAGAATATTTTAAAATATATTGGCTTTGCTAAAAGAATGATAAAAGACGACAAAGACAACGCAATTAACGAAAACGATACAGATGACAATAAATTAAAAAAAGCCTTTAACTTAGTTGAAGCTCAAGGGTTTTTTGCAAGTGATTGTGTTTATTTAGATCAAATGGTTGCAGCCTACGTTACTGATACTTTAAATGAAGGTTATCTTAAAAAAATTAAACAAGGCGAACAACCCGCTCTTCCTGCTTCAAAAGAAGATTACGATAAAGTCCAAAAATGTATGGGTAGCTTAAGAAAGCAAATTTTTAAACTAAAAAACGAACACAACAATGATTACGACGGTTCAGCTTCTCAATTCAAAGGAGTGCCAGAATTTACAAATGAAGCAGGAAAACCTGGCTACAAAAGCGATGTTGAATCCCTAGCCAATAAAGAAAATTATAGTACAATAGTTTCAAAAGAGGTTTTTTTTAACGATAGGCGAGTAAGGTTTTTAACATGTAAAGCTTTAGATGTAAGGATAGATCACTGGAACATTATAGAAAACGAAAACGGCAATTTAGAATTTCCTGACAAATACTTTAACACAAAAGATGGTGAAGTTGAAGCAAACATCAAGTTTCCTTGTGGATGTGCCCTTAGTCTTCCAGAAGTTACTAATAAAAAGATTAAAGAAGAAGTAGTTCCTTATTCAGATGCTGAAGCTGCAGGGAATTCAAAAACTATACCCACAGAGAAAACAAAAGCTCAGAACACAAGACATTGAGTCTCGCGCTTTATCCTCAGTTTTCTACCTAGCGCAATCAGCAATAAACTCATCGTGTTTAGCGTCTAATTCAGCTTGGTCACTAGGTAAACCAGAGACACTTCTTTTTGCGGCTGCTCTCTTATCTAAAAAACATTGCTCTGTTTCATTTTCGTAAACTGCACCTTTACAGAGTTGAATCATCTGCTTAATCATTAACCCATTTCCAAGTACACCCTTAACACAACCAATAGCCGCCGAACCTTTAAAAGAACCACTACACAAATCCCTTGCTAGCCTTGCGTTTTTAAAGGATTTTTTTTGGCTCTCTAAACCAACAGACTGATTAAAACACATCATGTACTCAGAAAAACTTAAAGTATTTTTAGCTGCGAAAAGTGCTTCTTTCAAAAAAGCCTCTGTTCCATTAGCTTTTTCTTTAGCGAAATATTTTTGAACACGTTCGCTTTGTAAGAACTTAGCTATAAATTCTTCTTCTGATTCCTTTTGATAATACTCGTTATTAACATCACCGTAATGAGAAGCAGCGAACCCAGAAGCAGCGCTGAAAATGATTGTAAGAGCTAAACAGAATCTTAATGTAAATGTGTTCATAACTTAACTTTAACGGACTTCATTCTTTACAGCGATAAAAAAAAGCCCCTCAAAAGGCCAAAAACAGCTACTTGGGTGTTTTTTTTCAACATTCCTGTCTAAAAATTAGACACCCCTGTGCCCAAATACGAGATTAAGACAAGAAAACAACAGCCAGGCCAAAATGTTGAACTATAAAAATCTGTAAAAAAACCATTATCAAAACTTAATGCGCCTCCCTCCATGCTGAAGGCGCGAGTAAGGCACCCCTAGCCTTATTAAATTATTTTTTCAAAATCAGGAAAAACCCCCAAGTTCCCCCCTAAATACAATCATTGCGGGTTAACAATGAAAGAAACAAGCCTTACCACGTCCAAAAGAAACCACTATAGACGTTTAAAAAAATTCTACTTATTTTTTTTCAGTAAAATATAAAATAAGCTTTAAGGTTGAGCAAATAAGCCTATATAATAATGACATAAAATTATATCAGAAAGGGAATGATCCCCAAACCTCATTATAGAGATTATAGAGAAATGTTAAAAACTCCACTTTCATACAAAAGCCTATTTAAACAGGCAAAATTTTATAATTTTTCAACTCTAATTCCAGGATTAACCGTTTACAAATGCCAGTTAAATTTGCCAGAAAAAAACATGCAAAGCTTTGGCTATTCAGAATCATTTTTCATACGATCTGGTTATAAAATTTCATTTTTTGAAGCATTTGAGCGCATGACATTACAACATTACCCTGAAGTCAAAAATAGCAACGGTATAGCTGCCGGAATAACCCGCAACGAAACAATTCTCAGATCAAAATGTGAATATATTGAAAGATATATCCTACGTAGTGCTTGGGACTCAAAAAAAGGCTGGCGCAAAGTAAAAGTACAGTCCAAGCTTGTCAAGGGAGCGCTGCTATACCTGAAAAACCTTGGATGGAATATTAGATACTACAAAATCTCAACAACCAAAGGGATCATGCTAGTCGCCCACGCAAACCATAAAACAAATGGGTCAACACTAGACTCTACATTTGCATTTAATAAACGTAAAATCTTTAAATTAGAAAGAAAATTACTAACCAGCTTACTAAGGGCAATTGCTGCAAGAGGAATCGTAACTCATTCAAATCAACTTCCAACCGGTCCAGCTGATACTTCAAATTTTTATTGGGATATTAAAAACGCAAGCGCCTTTAACTTTCTAATTAATCCACCATCAAGTACATATAAATTTGATATTGACCATATATCCATCAACATTGAAACAAAGGAACTAAATCGAATAAAAAGTGATTTGTATGTATATAGAAGCAACATAGAAGGCCAAACTAATTTTTTTTGGGGAAGAAACCCAGAAAAAGGCTCCAACAAATGGCCGCTTCCATTGGCTTAAATTTATCATTGACAAAATGCCGCAACTCGTTATACCCTTGTTTGCCACGATGAAAAACTTAACTATAAAATTTATTTTTGCATTTTGCTGTGCAATTTCTTTCTTAATTAATACTCTTACAGTTATTTGCGGATTTGTTCCCAGCGAAAGTATTAAGACTCAAGCAACACACAAAGATGCTTGGAGGTGCATTGCAGACAATGTTTAAGAAAAAGAAAAAAAACTTTATCAAGTTAACGATTCCAACATTTTTAATTTTATTTTTTTTTTATACTTTTTCAAATGAAGGTTAATTTAAAAAATTCTGACTCAGACGATAAAAGCTTTACTTACGTTAGTAATTTAAAAAAAAATATAGTTAAAAACGAATTTAAATTAAATTTGTCAAAACTCTTTACGTTAAATGATTATGCTTTAGCTGAAAACTTAACAGCTTCATTAATTCGGGAAGATGTCAGCTCTCCAAGAGGTTACAGAGGAGTTCTTGCTGAAAATTGGGTTTATGACAAAACTTTAAAATCTTTAGTTTTTAAAATTCATAGAAACATTAAATGGAGCGATGGAAGCAACCTTAACCCAAAAGACTTAGTAAATCATTTAAACACTTTTCACAAAGAGATAGCTCCATTACACATCAAAGAGCTTACTAAACTTACCAACTGGATCTTTGACGATAAAACATCCACTTTGCAAATAAAAACAGAACCCCAAAGTGTAAAAAAACTGCTTTATGAACTCAGTACTCCCGACGCCGCTTTATCATCAAGTAGCTGGAGCAAAACCCTTGGCGCGTACTTTGTAAATTCAGTAAAAAAAGAAAAGAACCAAGTAGAACTATCCTTAAATCCCTTCTTTGTAAATTATGAGGAAAGCTCACCAAAAACTGTTTTCATTAAACACTTAGAGTCCAGTTACCCAAAACAAGAAAGTGATTTAACCTCACTTAAAGGTGATTTTTATTACGCCCCTCCCCTAAGCGTAAAGTCAGAGTTCATTCAAATCGCAGAAAAAAAAGGATACAAAGCTAAAAGAGGCGACAAAAATTTTGTAAATTTTTTAGTGCTACCTCTAAAAATGAAGAAAGAAGCTAGATTACAACTCTACAGTTTAATTTGTAGTCTAAAAAATAATATCCCTAAAGAAGAGTTTTCTAACAGAGCTCTCGCTCCAGCCTGGCAAATGTTTTCACTTGGTTACAACGGAAGACTAGAAAACCTAAAAACTAACACCTGCAGCACTCTAAAGGAATTCTCTAATTTAACCAACCTTGACCTTGTCGACGGAAACAATTCAAGTAAAAGTGGAGAGTTTGAATTCTTCTTTAAAGAACTCGAGAAAAAAGGCCTAAAATTCAACATAATTAAAAAAGAAAACTTCTCAGAAAAGTCTTTATTCTTATATTCATACATGGGAAACCCCAAAGAACATCACATTAGCTGGAACTTTCTAGCCAACTCTGTATTCGAAACACATTACAAAGAATTCAAAAAATCACACAACGGTTTAGAGTATGATAAATTTCATATGTATTTAATAGAGAACCATTTTGCAATTCCTCTGTTTTTTTTCTCTATGACGTATTTAATCTCCAACAAAATTGATAAAATTGAAAAAATGGACCCTTACAATATGGCCATTTACTTTAACAAGTTTCATTTAAATAAAAAATAATGGCTTCGCCTATTTTTTCAAAATCAATAAATAAAGCTTTTGCATCTTTAATACTTTTTTTTGTTTTCATGTCTATATTGTTTTACGTTATCGACACAAGTTACCATAACCGAAGAATAAAAAGTAACTTAAATTTTTTGCTAAAAAACGTCACTCTAACCTCTGTAGAAGATTTAGAAACTAAAAAATATAGAAAAATTTCTGAAAAAATTTCATTATTGCCTGGAGAATTACTAGTCAGGTTTTCAAAAGAAAATACAGTTTTATATGAAACACCTTCTTCGTCATGGAGTGAAATAAAAACATGTTCGTCTGAACTATACTCAGGACTATATAAAAACAAAACCAATATTCTTTTATGTTCAACTCAAACAAGAACCATAAAAACAATAGTATTGCTATTTAGTTTTTTAACATTTTTTGCATTTTTTATAATTATATTTACAAACAAATTCATCCTTTCTGTTGAAAAACTCGTTTTTGAAAAATTTACCGACATAGGCCTAAAAATCACATCAAAAAAACAAAAAATTGGATATGTGTTTGACGCCACAAAAGAATTGATTGAAAAACAAAAAAACTTAGATCGAATTGAAATTGAAAAAAAAATTTTAGAAGAAGGCGCTCTAACCGAAAAAAGAACAAAGAGACAAGTTCTTCATGATATAAAGTCTCCATTTACAGCCTTAAAAGTATTTAGAAAAAATCTTAACGAGCTCATCCCTCCAGTAAAATTACGACTATTTGACTCCGCCTTTAATAGAATTAATTTTATTATGAAAGATCTTACAGAAATCAAGCAGAGTTCTGAAGAATCATTCACACTAACAAAAGTCTCTATTTATGACTTTTTTAATGAAAAAAAACTTGAAACTACACACTTACGCAAATTGTTAAAAATAACATACTCCCTAAAAGTACACCCTAAAGAGTTATATTTACAATTACCAATAAACGTCAACACTCTTTTTCGTATTCTTTCAAATCTAATTAACAATAGTGTCGAAGAAATAGTAAAAAAAAATGAAACTGGTAAAATCGAACTCTCCATTATTTACAAAGACCAATTAGTTAAAATAAACATTTTAGACTCTGCAAACTCTTTAGATATTTCAACATTTAACCTAGCATGTACTCATGAGTATAGCTCAAAATCACCCACTAACATTAAACGCGGAAACGGTCTTTCACACGCTTATCAAACTTTAAAAGAAAGCGGTGGATCAATAGAATTATTAAGCCCACCTAAAAAAGACAAAACTCAAATTTCACTCACAATTCCTATAAAATCTCAAAGTGAAAAAAGCAACGAACATTTCATTTAAAATCATTGCTTCATGCAAACATGGTTAAAAAATCACTTTGTTAAAGAATTTTATACGAAACAGCTTCAATTAAAAAAACCTACTAGATTCATTGTTGCGAGAACTCTTTCTTATGAGAAATTCCCGAAAGTTGTGGATTTGAAAAAGGAAGCATAGCGGCGTAGCCTTAGAGTTGTAAAACAAAATTGTCTCAAGAAGAGACAAAAAGGAGACGCTACTATGCTTGAACTAGTAAAAAAAGACAAACACGCCCACAAGTCAACCCTAGATGAAATTCTTCGACAAGGAGCCATAAAGCTTCTGAAGATGAGCCTTCAGGCTGAGGTTGA
>Ga0209187_1002682_pt1 | contig 16241 bp, 17 predicted proteins | sample BantaG_FD_187430 | JGI IMG/M metagenome (GOLD analysis project Ga0209187, IMG submission 187430) | Marine algal microbial communities from Bantry Bay, Ireland - BantryBay_4 metaG (SPAdes) (version 2) | ecosystem: Host-associated > Algae > Red algae > Unclassified | place: Bantry Bay, Ireland... | reverse complement strand
GGGGGGGGGGGGGGGGTGCGCGTGTTGCGCGGGCGGCGGCGCGCCGGTCGCCGCCGCGCCATGCCGGCGGCGCCACTGCGGTACGGCCGCGCGCGGAGTGCTGCCGCCGCTGCCGCCGCCGCCGCCGCCGCCGTGGCGTGACAAACGCGGCGGCGGCGGCTCGCGTGGCGTGGCCGCACGCGCGGCGCGTCGGCGGCGGCGGGGTGCTCTCGGAAGAAGTAAGTCCTGTTAACACCTGCACATTTCTGGAATATGTAGCACGATCTGCACGGATGTGCACTGGAGATCACGTATTGTTGTTGAGATCCGTCACAGAAAATGGTGTTTTTCTGAGAAGTGTCTGGTGCTTTTTTGCGTCCCAAGTTAACAGCTCGATTGTTTTTCCCGCTTAAATTGCCTTTCAAGATGTGAGCCATCTATGGCACTTCCCCAAAATATGATGGCTCCGCGGGGACGTGTTACAGTGAGTTTTTTTTTTCCCCCCACCAGACAGGCCATGAGGGGCGTTTCCGACACCGTCAGTGAGAACGGTGAAAAAAAAAAAGACCCACACGAGAGCGATTCTTCGGGGAATTGGCCCAGTCACGCGTGAAAGTCGCTTCGACTGAGCGTGTGGTGGCCCTCAGTCCGAATCAATGAATCGGGTTGCGCCACCCCAGGGCCACGAGTGACACCAGGCTGAAAAACGTTTAATCGTTCCTAATCTTCCACTGGTCCTTTTTACCAGCGACGCCCACGGGGGTCGGTGTGGACGTCATTCCAATTCGCCTGTGCCAGACAGGGACGCGATGCCGCGCCGACCCAAAAAACGTGCAGACGTCGTCGGCGGAAAAAACCCGCCGTCCCCCCACGTGGCGAGTCCACTTCGGGATCTGGAGCGATCTGGCTGTTCACCAGCGTGCGTCGTGCCCACACTGGTGCGAGGGGCGCTCATTCGACAAAACCACCTGCACGGGTCTCTGTGGCAGCGAACGGGCTTTCGCAGAGGGGCCCCTTCCAGCCCGTGTTGGAGGGTGTTCGTGACACGTGACCGCAGTGGGTCCCTCTTTGGCTGGTGGGCCCCCTCCCATGCCCCAGCACATGCCCCAGCAAGCGTGCTGCATTCACCACGCGCACGCCCAAGTCATCCCCATTGTCTCTGTCGCTGTCGCGCCGTTGCGCCCCCGTCGCGCCCTTGCGCCGCCGTCGATCCGTTGCGGTGTCGTTGTTGCTGTCTCGCATTCCTTTGTGCGGCGCTGTCGCCTCTAGGACGTGCAGACGGTCAGCGCTTGCGGGTCAGGACGACCGGCACTGGCGTCGCCGGTGGCCTTGCGCACCGTGACCGCCGCAGCTGTTGGTGCGGCTTGCCGTGCTGTACCCCGCCGCGTGCGCCTGCCCGTCTTGTCCGATCCCGCAGTCTGTGTGGGGCGTGTTGGGGAGGGTGTTGGCGCCGGTGGTTGGCGCCGGTTGTTGGCTCGGGTGGCAGTGGCAGTCGTTTGTGTGTTTGCCTGCGTGCGGGGAGGGCGCTAGCGTGCACGGTCGGCGCGGGTGGTGGTGGCGGCCACGGCTTGCCCACTTATCCGCGGCGTTGGTTGGAGGCGCTGATCACCAAAGGGGTCTGCACTTGCGTCACCATGACACGATGCCTCCTGTGCGGATTTGACTCTGGCGCGCAGTCGGGCCATACGCAAGTGTCCTGCGCGCTGCGCAGCTTCCCGTGCCGTCGAACGCTGGCCGTCGGGAATGTCTTCAAACGCCACAAGACGGCGTGCTCGGACCTCACCTGCCCGTGCCACCTCCGGTGCACGTCGTGCAACCAAATGGGCCACACCAATCGCACGCTGGTCATCGACGGCGTCAACTACCGTAGCGGCAACTGCGACAGCATCCTACGACGGGACAAAGCACCGCCACTGTGCGGAGCGGACTACGTGTGCACCAAGATCCTAGACGCGCAAGTCGACGGCTTTCGTGCGGCGGCCGTGGCCGACTACCAGAAGAAGCTCGCGGACAAGGCGCGGCTGGCGGGCGTCGCCGACGAACTCGTCGGTAACACGGCCGACACGGGGCTGGACGCGACCGAAGCGTTCAACCTCATGGACGCGCAGGGTATGGGGGGCGCGACGATGACGACAGACAACCGGGAGCATTGGGAAAAGTCGACGCGCTTGCTTCAAGACCCGTCTGTGTCGGCCGTTGATGCCGCTCTTGGGGCATGTGCGGTACCGTCTGCGGCAGTGGCAGCGCAGCGACGCGCACAGGCTGCTGGCGACGGACTCCCGGCAGCATCGGCCAACTCGCCGGATGCGGTCGCATGGCGGGAGACGCCCGACAGCGCCCGAGGGGGCTCCAGGTCGAGTGCCGCCAAGCTTTTTGCGGTGCACAACGCGTCGGTGTCTGACGCTGGGCTGGACGTTGCTCGCCGCTTGTCGATGACAGGGTCGGCGTCATCCCCCTTCGGATCTCGTTCCGGGTCCGCGGCCGGCGGCGCGCCGGGGCGCTCCATGCCTTCTGAGGCTCCTGCTGTTGCGACTGCTAAGAGCCCGTTCACGTGGCCCGAAGGGGCGCGCGAGACGTTCGACCGCCAGATAGAGCCGTTTGAGCTGCCATCACTTAGCGTTATGGACGCGGAGCAGCTCGCTGTCGCGGCTCACGTTGGTGCGTTCAAGGACATGGCCACCCACACCCCGGATCTCAAGACCGACTTTGTGAACGGGGCGCGGGCAAACATGCTCATTGGCGTGATGATCACCTGCGGCGTCGTCACCCCCGCACGCTTTGCCGAGCAAATGTGCTCCACGCGCACAACAAAGCCGAACACAAACATCCTCATGATGCTGGCGACGTGGCTGTCTAAGGTTCATCGCGACGCCGTCGCGCCGGCGGGCGAGACTCGGGGGAGGAAGCGGCGGCGGCGACCGGCGACGTCCGCCACTGCCGACGAAGAGGACACGCGGGGCTCCATGGTTGATAGTTGTGTCGGTAGTGGGGTTGGGAGTGGCACGGGTAGCAGCGAGGAGCGCGTGTACGACGTTGATGAACCAGTGGGTGGTAGCGGCGGGTCAATGTGATCCGAGCTTCATGAGCACGCGAGGGGGTGGGGGTCATTGGGACACTAGTTTATTACTTCTTCTTCACTCACACTCGACGACCATTCCGCGGCAATCCAGCCACACGAAAGGAGTACGCATGTGCCTGCGGCATCCTCCCTCGCTCCTAACGGCACGACCATCGCACAACACCCCTCCACCAACATAAGGATGTCAAGCACTCCCGCTATGTCCGCTTGCACCAACGAGCGCCGAGCGCCGGTCGGGGGGGGCGGCCGCCGCCGCCAAGAGGCGGCGGGCGCACCCCCGTGCGTCTGCGCAGGGCGGCGCCCCCGCGTCAGCGCCGCAGCGGCGGCGGCGGTGGAGCAAGACACGGGCGGGTACCACCCCGCCGCTGCCGGCGCTGGTTTGCCAATGCGTGCCTTTTGTTGCAGGCTGAGGGAGGGGGGGCTGTCACCGAGGCGCCGACGGCCCCCCGATGCGCCGCCGTCGACGCGGGCCTGCCGCTGTCGCCGCCGCCGCCGTCGCCGGGGGTGGCCCGCTCGCGAACATCAACACTGGAACCTTCCCCAGATAGACAGCGTCAGGTCCCTCCAGTAGTATACGAGTGCATCGCGCCGCCACCGTCGGGGTGGCTACGGTACCGTTTCCCGCTGGCCGCTGCGCGCGCGCGCGGGCGCCGTTTGCAGCCGTTGACCTTGACGCCTCATTGGAGATGGTGGTGGTCGGGCTTGGCGGGCATGAACGGGGCAAGGGGGCGGCGCCTGCCGCAGAGGGCCGCGTCGTCATCGCAAGCGCGCTGAGCGCTTGTGGGCGCTGCCAGAGTGAGAAGCGCGCTGCCGAAGGGAGTGAAATAGTAGCAACGGCACGAAGCAGCATGGTGACGCTCACTGCGGCAGCCCTCTTCTCTGCGTCGAGCATGGGCGCCGAAGCCGGCAGTGGCGCCGACGGGAGCCAGGGCGTCGTCAGGTTTCAAGCAGGATGTCGGAGGCGGCTCTTGCAGGCGCGTGGAGGTGCGTGCAGGTTTGCGCCTCTCGAAAAGACGAGGCGGTCGACTTCGTCCCGCAGCACTTCTCGCAGCTGCGACGGATCCGTACCGTGCATGGGAATTTCTTCAGTTCCTCTGACCTCTTCGGTAAATGCAACAATCGTGCATTTCCCACTGTCCGCATGACGGCGTGCTGACGCCATAACTTCTCTCTGACAGGTCCTCTTCGACAGAAAGTCCGGGAGAATTTCATGGACGAGGCTTCGACGAAGACAATGTGTCATGAAAGTCGGTCAGCACATCCTTCATGAATGGGACACACTCTCCCACGGCCCTCATGCACGTGCCACGGCCGACATTTCGCTGCCTGATGTTCAAGATTGACAACTCATGCTGTGAAAGCGAATCTAAAACGGGCCTGGCGTGCCCTCGTCTGGTGGTCTGCTCGAATCTCATGCGAGACAACTTTCGAACAATGAACGGCATTCAAGGAGCGTTTCGCAGGAAGGTGTCGGAAGTCGACGCTCGGCGGGAGGCTGTCGGCCTGCGACTTGCACATGTCGCTGAACCGTCGACAGGAGCTTCCAACATTGTCATCCCCTCACACGGTGGGAAACCGTTGTTGTTCTTTTCTGCAGACAGCCACAGTCACTCTCCAACCGATTGCTCTGTGGCGCCGAAGGTCGCCTGGCCATACACCGCAGCAAGGCGTTTCCCAGGTGACTGCCAAACGACGCCTCTACTGCTCCATGCTGTGCAGCCTCGCCTCGGAGATTGACCGTGTACCGGAGGCCCATGTGTCCAGCCGCCTGGCCCACGTCGAACCGCTCGCTGATGCCCGCCGCTCCCGGCATGCACGCTGGTGACCCATCTGCCATAGGTACGACGCAGATGTGATTGACCATGAGAATACGTTTACCTCTCCCCACACCTCCTTATGAAAAAACGGAGACAATGCATGCTGACATGCTCTCCCCGCGCCGTATACAAAAACACGTCAATGCATAACCGAGACCTACGGAACAGGACAGGTCCCCACGGCCGTCGTTAACGCATGTGCCGAAGAAAGCGCAGCACTCTGGCTGCAGTGCCATAGGGTAAGAGCCCACGCTTGTTGTGTCGATAAAGACAGGTGATTGTCGACAAGACATGGTGCAAGTCTTCCTCGACCGCCACGATTCCGACAATGTTGCCGTCCACCGCTCCACGGGTGAAGGCGTCAAGCAGTGTCGCCCGCGCGTCCGGGGAGAGGGAGACGGACGCAAAAGCGGCGACAGCGGCTCCAACCTGTACAGGAGAAAAGGAGCGGAATTCCTCAGGATCAGGAAGACCGTCGCCATCGACGGCTGACGGCTGGAGCACCTCTCGCTGGGCGGGGAGACGAAGACGGCGCCGGGGCGCCCCAGCGGACGATGGCACGTCACGCAGGGGCACCCATGACGGCAGAGGAAGTGTCCGAGCAGTAAAAGGACGCGAGCGGCCGTCGGCCCGACGAGCTTCAGCAAGGGAGTGAGACGCTCGGACGGCAAACGCCAGAGGACGCAAAGCCGCACCAGCGGCTACACCTTCCCCGTCTTCGGTGAAGTGGGTGGCGGTGGAGTGCGTGGAGGCAGCGCTCGTGGTAGTAGCGCGAGCGGCTGCCGCGCTTCCCCCGGTTGTGCTTGGTGTCTTGGCGGTGGTAGCAACGCCAGAGGCCAATGCATCCGCGGCCGCCGGCGCGCCGTTCCCGGCGGCAGGCCGCGTGTTGGTGGTAGCGGCTGCGCGGGAGGCAGCGGCTGCCAGCCCGCCAGCACCAGTTGCGTTCGGGTGGTCGAGTGAAGTCGTTGTCCCGGCCGCAGTCGTGCCTGCGGCCGCCGCGGACGCGGCAGCGCCCGCCGCCGTCGCGCCAGCGGCCTCCACCGTCGCGCCAGCTGTCGGCGCCGCCTTCGTGGATGCCGCTTCCGGCTTGGCAGCGGTGGTGGTGGTGGCACCGGCCGTGGTGAGCGCGCCAGCGGCTGCAGCCCGGCCCGAGGCCGCGGGTGGAGCGTTGGGGTTGTCCGACGGTGGGCAGTGTCTCTGCTGGGGGGACATCTGGCTCGTGCGTCGCCCAGGCCTCGTCTTGGAGCATCGGTTGCACAGCGTCTTGCGACCCGCGGGTCCCGACCTCCACTTGGTAGTCGTCGCAGTGTCGCACTGCAGGCAGCGACGGTGCATTGCGTAGGCCCGGATGAGACCGAAATCAAATGAAAAAGAGAGAAGAGCGCAAGGCGGCAGATAGTGATCAGGGTGAAGTAGACAGTGGGCAGGGCGGGGGTGCGTGAGAAGACGTTCCGGCAACAGCGTGGGCGGCAGCATCCACTGCCAGGTTTGTCGCTGTAACTGGCGCGTCACGATGACACCACACCAGCGGGAGCCTAAAAGGAGCCCACCTGCGATCTCCGCCCCCGCCGCGCGGCCTCCAATCGCCACCCACATCTCCCGTGTCACACTTCACCGCTCCCGTCCCCAATTGCACCCCACCCCACCCGATGGCAGCGGCCAATAAGCGTGTGCCACGGTTGGCGGTGCAGAACACTGGGTCTCCTCCCGTTTGCGTACAAGAAGCACCCAAGAATCGGAGACCGGCGCGAAGCGGTGGCAAGGCTGAAGTACGGAAGCTCGGCTCGTTGAGGTCGTGGCGCCATGAGTGGCTTGTGCGAAGGCATGGGAAAGCCCGATGCGATGGGGGGGCTGCGTTCAGGGAGTCCCACGCATGCGGTGGCGCCATCCCTTGCATGCCCGAAAGCATGGGACGAGCCCAACGGCCCACACAATGAGCACCACGAGCGTTAGATCGAATACACACAAATCGCGTTTCAACTTCAACAGGCGGGCTCTCACAGACGGTTCAGCGCATGAAGTCCTCACAATCGGAGCAGTTAAGCCGTCGTCATCGGAGCACCTGAAAGCACTTGATGGCGCCCCGCCACGACCCCCGTCCGCCTCCATCGGTCTCGAGTTGCACCCCGCCCGTCCCACGAGCTCGGTCGGGCACGTCGCCAGTGTGCCGTCTCCCAGTGGTCATATTCACGATGACGCTTCCCTTTGGCATGAACCTGTGTGCTTCGCCGTCCCTCTGGCGGTCCCCGCGCGGCCCTGTTCCTGTCTGGTACTGCCCTCAACAACGGTCGGCAACGGCGTTGTGTTCACCAACGCCGCCGTGACTGGTGACAGCGATGTGGTCGTCCACGGCAGGACGGCCGAGGTCGTGATCGGTGGCGGCGGCAAGGCCGCCGACGCGGTCGTGCAGCAGTTGCTGTCCTTTTATCGGCAGCAGACGGCCGACGACGGCGCGGCGATACGGGACCGAGGCAAGGCCCCCAACGTGAACGTGGAGTGGCTCGCATTTTTGGTGTCGCGGTCGAGGACGACGCGGCCGTCGGCAACGGCGGCGAGCTCGTCGAGGGGATTTGGCCAGGGCGCAGTCGGCGACGGCCCGGTCTGAAGAGACCTTGGCGAGGCCTCCCACGTGGACGCTGAGCGGGTCTTGCTTGGCGCCGCGGTCGGAAACGACGCGTCGGGGGTCGGCGAGAGCGGCGGGCCCTTCGAGGCGTACGAAGTGCTGCTCTTTTTCTTTTCGTCGTGCGCCCTGTCGACGACGACGCGGCGGTCGCGAAGGGAGGCCAGGCTGTCGGGACGTGCGTGGATCTGTTCGTGTGTGGCGCAGCGGTCGACAACGGCGCGGCTGTCGTCAACCGTGCGAAAGTTGTAGAGGTGCACGCGGAGCGGGACGTGCTGGGCGTCGACCCGCGCTTGGTCGGCGACGGCGTGGCGGTCGCCCAGGGCGGAGAGGTCGTCGAGGCGCACCTTGACGAGGCGCTGGGCTTCAGCTCCGCGCTCGTTGACGACGCGGCGGTTGTCAACGGCGCCGAGGACGTCGAGGCCCACGCGGAGCGGCAGGAGTCGGGCGTCGACCTGTGACCGGTCCGCAACGACGTGGCGGTCGCCAAGGGCGGATAGGCAGTCACAGATCACAAGGACGGGGCGGTTGCCAAGGGTGAGAAGGCCCTCGTGGTGCACGGGCATCCGGACAGGCGTGGCTGTCGCCGAGGACGCAGTGGCAGGCGACGGCTGCGAGGCTGTCGAGGCCCAAGCGGTGCGGGTGGTCGGGTTTGTGCCACGGTCGACGGGGACGCGGCGGTCCGCGTCACCTTCTCGCGGGCAGGTACCCACGATGAGCTTCTCTGCCGCACGGACGGACCCGGGCGAGACTGTGCCGCGGCAGGAGACGAGCTCGGCGGGCGAGTGGTGCGGTGAGGACCCGTCCACGGACGAGAGCGCATCCTCTATTGACGCGGACTTTGAGATTGACGACGCTGCCGCCGCCCGCTCGGGAGACCGGCGTGCGTTGTGGCGTGTTGTTGCGCGGCTCTCGCGGCGGACACAGCGGCGCGCTCGCCGCCAGCGGCGCTCGGATGTGGAGACGGCTTTGCGCGCGAACCGACAAGTGGTCTGGCGGCAACAAGCGGAGGTATCCTCACGCACGTCGGGACCACCGCCACCTGTTTGTCCAGTTGTTGCCGCGCAAGGCGCCGACGGCGTCCCTGATGCTGTGTCGGGTGGCCACCGCGGTCCGCCGCGGAAGAAGCGGTTTCTGTCCGCCGAGGGGACTGCCAGTGTCACGAATGCCACGGTGGTATCGACGCCAACACCACCGGCTACGCGGATTTCTGCCCCGACGCCACCGGCTGCGGCGGCAGTCGTCGTCTTCAAGCACAGGTCAGAGCCGCTGTCCGTCGGCACGGCGCAGCACCACCACCCAAGGCGCGAAGAGTCTCGGATCCCGCTCGCCGTCGTATCTGTGCCTTCAGCCGTTGACAACACCGACATCCACGCGGGACGGCGGAGGCTGGAAAAGGCGTCCTCCGATGCAACAGCGTTCCCAGTTGTTTCGCTCCGGTCGTCGTCGCCGCCTCCTCCGATGAGGATGTACTGCTCGGTCCGCCACTCGTGGAGGCGCACGCATGCCCCACCCCCGAGCAGAGCTGTGCCGCACCTGGGGTCGACCGAGGACACGATGGCGGCGCGGACGACATTGACGCGGAAGGGGCCATCGGTTGCAGTAGATTCTGATGACAGCGACGCCTCTGGGACATGCGACGAGTCACGCGCCGCCGGCTTCTTCTCACTCTCCCGCCGCTCGTCACGGGCGCGCGCGCGCCTCGCCGCGTCTGTCGTCGTCGCCGAGTTTGGTTCGGGCAAACGCGTTCTCCATATTCTCCGTCGCGTACTCCATGTGTCGCGGCCGTCGCTTCTTGCCATGTTGGAGGTCGTGCAGCGTCGAGCGGTGCTGTCACGTGCAGCCATGACACAGCGCGAAGCGTGGGGGCGACGTGAGGCAGAGATGGCGAAATACCTCGGCGGCGGGCGGCTTGCAGCGGTATTCGCCTCCGGGACGTTGCCGGAGCAGAGGTTGCGGTCGTGGCCGCAGGGCCTTCTCGATGTGCGTGACGACATCCCCTCGTCTCCGCCCGGGTTATCGACCGCGCCCTGGGGGGACGCGAAGATGGCCGCCACAACAGCCGGTTCGGACGCCGCCGCCGCTGGGCTTTCCACCGGTGAATGCGCGTGGGTGTCGCAACAAGCCGCTCACGTGGCGAAAGAGCTGGCTCCTGCCATCTCATTCAACCGCGACGTGGCCGCTGTCCGCGAGATGCTGATGGTCGCGCGTTTGCCAGACGGCGGGCAACGAGCCGCAGCTCTACCTGTGCTCGGGACGGCGCTTAACCCCGTCGGCGTGCGAGCATCGTCGCCAGCAATGTCTTTTCAGGGCAGCCATCGTACGATCGTGCCGCTTCCAATGGACGTATCAGTCTTTTCACGGGACACGTTTGACAAGCTGTTGTGCCGCGTTTGCTTGGTCTTCTCGTGCAGCCGGCATGGCTTGGTGTTGGCGGAGGGGGGGGGTGCATCGCGGTGGCCTCCTCCTGTCGCGTCGCCGCCCGATCCGCGACGCGTCTCCTCGCGCCCGAACAGTCGTGGTGCATGCCGCGACTGCCATGTCGAAGGCGATGCCACTGGGGCATCGGCGGCCGGTGCGGGGGGGTCAGCGGTCGTTGCGCGGGGGTCGGTGGCTGGTGCGGAGGGTTCAGCGGCCGGTGTGCGTCGAGCGGCGGCTGGGGAGGGTGGGTCGGCTGTCAGATTTCCGGGGTCAGTGTCTGGTTCGGGCGCGTTGACCGCCGGTGTGCAGCGGGCGACGGCCGGTGTGCGGGGGGCAGCACTTGGTGCGGGGTGCAGTTGGAGCGCCGTGGACGTCGCACTGCTTCGCGCGGCGGGCCGCGTGGTCGGGAAGCACGACACGTGCCGTTTGGCAAAGTTTGTTCCTGCCAAGTCCTGCCCGCAGGTAGCCGTCTTCCTCGAGAGCGTCGGCGGCTGGCCGCCACCTGTTGAGGCGGAAGATGCCGTCCAAGCGCCAGTGGTGGCCGACAACGACGAGGGGCCTGTGCTGCCGGCGCCCCCGGTCGTAACGGCCTCAACCCCGCGCAGCAGCCAAGACGAAGCGGTGCCGCTGGCGTCCCCTTTTTATCCCTGCCGTCACTTCGGGCCGTGCGACTCCCGCCGCTGTCGCTGCGTTCGAGCAGGCATCTCGTGCGAGAAGTACTGCGGCTGCTGCAATGTTCGATGGGCGCCGGTGGGTCCGTCGTTTGAGGATGTGCCGGAAGGGCGACTGCCTACGTATGCCGCAGGCTCCGTTCCCGTCTCAGTGACGAGCATGTGCCCCAACCGGGTGTCGTGCACTTGCGAGCACCCGTCGCGCTGTGCGACAGACGCCTGTCCGTGTTTCAAGGTCGACCGGGAATGCGACCCGGACGCTTGCACGTCGTGTGGCGCTCATCATCATCCTTCCTCTGGCGTGGACAACGCTGGGACAGCGCGGCCCCTCAACGCCTCCGTGGCCGGCTGCGTGGTTAAAAAGCAGCTTTGGCGTCGAGCCCCGCACCCGAGCCCCGCGGCTGATGGTCTTCTTCCGAGGCGACGCGAAGACGACGGGGTGGCTATGCGGCGCTGTCGCAATGTCCAGGCGCAACTCGGTCTTCGCGCTCGGCTCGTGCTTGGGCGGTCAGCTGCGCACGGGCTCGGTGTGTTTGTCGCTCAAGCGGCGTCTCGAGGCGATTTCGTCGGCGAGTACGTCGGGGAGCTAGTGACAACCGCCACCGGTCACAGTCGCGGCGTAATCTACGACGCGCAACACGTGAGCTACCTGTATGCGGCCTCGGAGGCCGTCATTATAGACGCGACGCACATTGGTAGCCGCACCAAGTTCATCAACCACTCCTCTCTGTCGCCCAATGTCGAGCCTCGACTCTTGAGCATTGGCGGTGACATCCGTGTGGCGTTTTTTGCGGCCCGTCCCTTGGCGGTTGGGGAAGAGCTCTTCTTCAACTATGGCTACGAGCTTCCTTCATGGAAGCCGTGAGGCGCACCGGGAGGCACCGATCGGGACGCCGCTTCGGAGACAGCGGCGGCCTGGGGGTTCTGCAAGGTACGGTGGCCGGGGGTTGGCAAGGGTGAAGGGCGGCGTGTCGCCGTGGCGACGCCGACGCCCACGGGTGCGACACGCGCCGTGACGCGTGCGGGATACATAGCCATGTTGTGCAATATATGCTAGACTATCAATCCTCCAGGTTGCCCTACGAGGCGGGCCTGCTCTCACTCTCATCCACGCGCCCCTCGTTCACCCCCCTGTCCTCGCTTGGAAGCAAGCGAGTGCATTCGTCCGCCAACACACCCACAGAGTCAGCCGCCACCTGGACGTCGACAAGGCCGTGCTCGTAGAGCACCCGCACGTGCTGGATGGCTTGCGGAAGGAGACCGGCGCGCGCAATGACCCCGGCGCGAGCGGCGACAAAGTCTTGAAGCATGTCCACCGTCCCGCTGTCGGACCACAGTGGCCCCGCCTCAACGAATGATGACCACAGCGCCATGAAAAACGCATCGGGTGACACAATCTCCATATTGTAGAGTCGCTGCGCGTCCATGCATGCCTTCCACGCGTAGTCGACGTCATCCTCGGAGTCATCTGACAACTCCCTCTCGGCCGCGGGGTTGGGCAGGACTACGCCCTCGAGGCTGCGTGTGTGGAAGAGTGACCGTGTCCTGAGACCTTCAAGGGACTGAGGCGGCCAGCTCGTGAGCGACACGAGACGCCGGGAGGCATCAAGAGCCAGAGGGTGCCGCGCCGCTACCACCTGCTCGGAGGGTAGTTCCTCCCCAGAGCGTCCAGGCGTCGACGGTGGAGAAACCGCTGACTCCTTGGGGGCGGCGGCCGGCACAAGGGGTACTGGGTCGTCGACATATTTGAGACGGCCCCCGATGACAGCGAGTCGTCGCGGGGTGAAGGCAGTGCGAGTGGCCGGCCTGCAGGATGTGCAGAGAATCAGGCATCCTCAACCGACGAACAGGGGACACTATCGATGAGGTGGGCACCGGTCTGGGGTCAGTTTCCTCGAGGTCACGGCTTGATAAGCGCTATTGTCTTGCAGGAACACCACTGGAAAACACGAGACAACAACACCTGCTGCGCAAAGAGCTCCCCGCTTGCCATATTGTCGTACCTTGCAGGCGCGCGCACAGGAGGCAGCTCCCGCGCGGCCGGTGGCGAAGATACCGACGCAGAGTCGCTGTCAATGACTATGACGCCCTCGGAAGACGAGCTGCTGGGACGGCGCCGACTCAGTCGCCTGGTTGAGGGTGGCGCCATTGCAGAAAGATGAACCGGGCAGGTCGTCAACCTGCCCGTGGGATGGGGTGTGGACGCTGTGCGCGTTCAAGAGGGAAAAAAAGACACGGGAGGCAAGAGCTGCCACGCGAAGGCGGGGCAGCCGCACTTGATCTCTGGATCTCCTCGAGAATGCCGCACAGTCCCTTCGGACGAACGAATGATCATTGTAAATGCAGTTCTGGTCTTTGGGTCACGCTTGGGAACAGCTGTGTCTTTACAGTGCACCATTCTGCAGACGACGGGCGGCGTCGGATGGCCAATGTCGATCGCAAAGAGCAGCGAACGAGCCAGATCACAGTTTTGGATGGCCGCACTGTGTCGTCGGGGGTCAAACTCCAATTGATTCCATCTGAGCTCGTAGACATCCCCGACGTGGCGGCTTGTCCGGTCGTCAGTGCGCCATCTTCTTTGTTTCGCCGTCGGCCATCGGCGAGCCCTCGTTCCGACGCGCTGTATATTCTTCCCCCTGTGGCGTCCAGTCTGGAGTCCCTTCTCAGCGTGCGGTTGCTCCCCGCGCCACCGTTTTTCGACAAGGATTTCCCACCGTGACGCTGGCGGTTTTCTGTGCGGGGTACGTTGTTGACTCGTCTGGTGACGAACAGCTTCATCCTGGTTTGTGTTTGATCCTGATTGATCGTCTCTGGTACTGGCTCGTTAGGTACCTGTTTCCTGTTGCGTGTCTTTTGCGTTGCCTCCTGATGTAGGGCTCATGTGACCAGTTTCTAACAGATCTATCGTTTCTGCCTCGTCCAGTTGCCTCGTACGGTATCGGTGTCATAGCTACGGCCATGAACTGCCTGTACTGCAAGGGTGTCTTCGCTGACTGGGGCACACACAGGATTTCCTCTTGTCCACGGCGTGACTTCATTTGTCGCTCGATGCTGCCGATTGAGAGCGTGTTTTATCTACCAGAGCCGTGCCATAACGTACATCTCCGCGTTGTCTGCAGCGTGTGCCACGAAGCCGGGCATCGGCGCTTCACGCAGATTCCGCGACTGGGCCGCTGGTACCTGAACAGCAAGGGGCGGATTATTGCGAACCCCGAGCAGCGAGCTGTTGAACAAGGTGACTTCGTGTGCCCACTGATGCAATTGGAGCACCTCCATTGACTTGCCTCCTTTATATTAAACGGTCCCCTTGTCTGCCGAACCGATACAAACGCCGACTCGGTGGCGCAGCTGACCTTCAGGCTCGCCCGGTGTCCGCCTCAGATGGGCGCCCACACAGTGGTATCCCGTGGACTACAGAGCGACGCACGAGCCGGGTTGCAGCCACAGTGTGAACACGGATGTCGGGAGGATTGGCGACCCGACCTGGTCGTGGACACCCCGCCGCAGGCGGCAGCGGCCGCCGCGACCTGAGGCAGCGGCTTCTCCCCACCCTCCTCTTGACGCAGCCGCGTCGCACGCGGCGTCGACTTGGCGCTCGCCGACCACAGGCCCGTCCGCGCATACCCGCACAGCACCCGCCGTCCTTCCCCTTCATTCCCCTCCAACAGAGCGGCGGTCTGTCTGGCTCACCGTCCTTTCTTCTGATTTTGCTGCCCGTACACTCCTGAGGGCGTTGGTTTGCAAGCTGATCATCTTCACTAACTGCATGCACCATGTTGCGCCGTATTTGCATTGGCCATCATGGAGAGGTGCTGCTGGAGGGATCATGGATACCCTATGAACGCGGCAGGCGGAGATAAAAACGGAAAACATGAGCACATTCGGCCCGAAGGTGTGGAATGGAAAGGGAAACAGAGGGTAAATGGTAGACAATGCGTACCAGCGGGGCCAGCAGCTCACGAACAGGCACCAGTCGGCGGCGGTCACCAACCCTGAAACGCCAACCTGCACGCACGAGCCCCGGGCCGAAAAGGGTGACAGCGCCAGTACACTGCATAATGGCGAGGTCATCAACGGAGGGATGTTACATAACAGGGGTATCAACGGTAGCATCATGCGCGGCGAGGTGATACAAGATGTGTCTCACGACGGCGGATTCATCGACGAGTGCGTCATCACCGGGTGGGTCAACAAAGCGGATCAGCGGAGTGGTCAGACACGGGGACGTCAGCAACAGGCGCGTCATCTGCGGGCGGGTCGGCAACAGCCACACGAGCAACGGTGAGTCAGCAGCGGTGAAGCCGGAAGAGGTGGAGTGTGCAACAGCGGGTGAGCAATGACGTAATCAGCAGCGGTGTATGGTGGGGGGCCGCCAACGTACGCACGGCCGCGAGGTCATCGGTCACTCCATGTGATCAGTGGTGAGGTCGACGGCCACGACATCGTCGGCGGTGCCGCTCGTGACGTGCAATGGCAGGGGGAATCAGCTGAGGTCCATGGTGGGCGGCAGGAAATTGTGCCTGCCTTCCAAATGCAAGCTGTCCTTATGTTCGAGGGAAGACGTTCAGAACACGCCTGGCGATCGATCGCTGAGATTGTCGCCCTCGACACAGCATCTTGGAGGACGTTTTTGCGGACGCTCACGTGCTGGTTGTGCGTACCCAACGGTCAAGTACCACGTTTCGGAGGTGCGCTCACCATTTATGTTCGTTCGGCTGCGGGGCGCAAGTCGCACCTGCCCCGCGACGACCCATGTCATCTTCACCGCTGTTCTCGCTGCGTCCCGCGGTATCCTCGTGTTCTTCCCAGTACCGCCGTTGTTCTTCCTCGACATCCTGTCCGACGTCTTGGCACTGGACGGGCGGGAGCCGCCGCCGCCCCCGCCACTGCCCCAGTGGGACTGCCGCTGCCGCCAGCTGTCCGAGGCGGGGGCGGCGGCGGCCGCGGCGGCGGGGCCGCGGCGCGCGCCATGGCACGGCCGGACGGCGGCGGAGGCGGGGGCAGAAGCACCATCGTCGTCTCTGGTGTTGTTGGCGCTCGCCAATGACGGCGATGCGGCGTGGAAGATCGCCCGGACGTGGCGCTGCTACCAACGCTCCGACGCTCCGCACCCCGGCGATGGGCGGGTGTGGTCCGCGTGCGTGAGCTCTGAGGCGGGGCGGGAGGAGGGGGGCAGGCGGGGGGAGCGACGCGCCGCTGACGTCGAGGGGCTGGTGGCGGCGGCGCGAGCGCCCGGGGTGATGGCTCTATCAACGACGCTGGGGCGGTGGCACACGCCGGTAGTAGCCGCAGCGGTCCGTGGGGAAGGGTAGACGACACGACCGACGCGGTTGCGACGACGCCGGGCAACCGCCGCCCGCCGCTAGTTGGCTCCCCGTCACTTGTCGGTCCTGGCTGACGCCCTCGCCGTCTGCTTCGCGTGGCAGATTCTTGGGGACCTGGCGAGGCAAATGAGGTGCCCCGCGCGGAGGTCTCACCACTGGGAGCCACCGCTGTAGTACTACGCCAGAGGTGTTGTACTCGTGGCTGTGGGCGCTGGTGCTCGGAAGCCGGGTGGTCGGTGGTGTGTCGCCTTTGTGGCGTGCCACTGCGGCGTGTGAGCGCCTGCGACGCACGTGTCTGGGTGAGCTCGTCCGATTGTCCGGTGCTGACAG
>Ga0209187_1002679_pt1 | contig 16261 bp, 11 predicted proteins | sample BantaG_FD_187430 | JGI IMG/M metagenome (GOLD analysis project Ga0209187, IMG submission 187430) | Marine algal microbial communities from Bantry Bay, Ireland - BantryBay_4 metaG (SPAdes) (version 2) | ecosystem: Host-associated > Algae > Red algae > Unclassified | place: Bantry Bay, Ireland... | reverse complement strand
TGTCTGAACTTTTTTCTGGCAACCTTCGAAATAAAAATTTAAGGGCACTAAAAGTGCTAAAAGGCCTTTATTATTTCCACGGTCACTAAAGCTCAGTCATCGGAGTTTCATTTGATTAGGTTTAGGTTGTTCTATATTAAATAGACTTTTCAAATCTGGTGCAAATGTAGTACTTTAATTTTCAATGAGGAAGAATGATACAATTCCTGTGTAGAACAAATTGCACTTTAAAAAGGCTCTGTGCTGAATTGAACGGATAAATAATTAAACAATTATCAAAAGACTTTGAGAATCATGAAAACAAAAATCTAGAAAATGTGGTTCTAAACCAATTTAAATATAAAATGATTTAGGATATCACGTTATAGTTTTCTTGTCTTGCGTCGAAAGATACTGAAGCTATGTTAGATGTTGACACGAGACTAAAGTCCCGAAAACAGTATAGTATTAATAGGTAGTAAAAGTCAATGCGAAATCTCGTTTTACTTCTATGTCACTAACTAGTCTCTTTAAAAATTTCATCCACATTATTCGACATAGAACATTATAAAATAACAAAGTTTTTTTTGAAGCTAATGCGAATACAATAAAGTATATAATTTTAACTAATCCTGAAACTAAAAAGAATTAACATTATAAAATAATATGTCTATATGAATTCATATATTTTTTAATTCTAAGAAAATCATACAGGAGTACTCCTTTTAACTTTAATAGTTTTGGTATTTTATTTAAAATATTGAATATGCGAAATCTTATCACCCTTTTAGCACTTTGTTTTTATTCCTTAATATCGGCGCAAAATGTAGGTATAGGCACAACTTCCCCAGATCCTAGCGCTGCGCTTGACATAGTAGATACCAATAGAGGAATTCTTATTCCACGCACGGACACTGCCAATATTTCATCTCCAGCATTAGGGCTTTTAATTTTTCAAAATTCCGATAACAAATTTTACTATCACAATGGAAATAAGTGGTCAATCATAGGAGGGACTCCAACTTCCGAAGATAAAATTATTGACTCAGATAATGACACACGAATTCTTGTTGAAGAATATCCTGATGAAGACCGATTGCGATTCTATGCCAAAGGAGAACTGGTATTGCAGATGTTTGGTAAAAAAGTTGAATTTATGAATAATGGGAATTCACTTTTTTTAGGTCAATTTGCAGGAGCTAGTGATGATCTATCTACCAATAGAAATACCTTCGTGGGTTATCGAGCCGGAAAATCAAACACTACTGGAGAGAATAATGTAGCCCTTGGAAATCAGGCATTAGACAAGGTTACTGTAGGAAGCAACAACATTGCAATTGGAAAACAATCCATGTTTGATAATACAGGGAGTAATAATATAGCTATTGGATTAAATGCGTCACAAAAAAACACAACAGGTACAAAAAACATAGCCATCGGAAACAATGCTAATTTTAACAATGCAACGGGTAATGAAAATTTAGCAATAGGAGATGAAGCCGGCAAAGGGCTACTCACGTCTAATATTTCGAATAATATTTTTATTGGAAATAGATCAGGAAAATCAATTCAAGGATCAGACAATCTTGCGATTGGAAGAGATGCACTTAGTTATGGTGATATCGTCGGAGTAAGAAATATTGCAATAGGAGACTCTAGTTTGCATGACATAGGATCAAGAACAGATAATGTAGCAATAGGATACAAAGCAGGAAAAAATCTCCAAGGGTATCATAATACTATAGTAGGGTCTTTGGCAGGGGGATCTAATAGTGGCGATAGAAATTCATTCTTTGGATACAAAGCAGGAAACAAAGCTAATCTCGGATTAAACAATTCTTTCTTTGGACATTCTACGGGAGAAGAGAATACTACTGGAAAATTTAATAGCTATTTTGGTGCATTTTCTGGCCAGGCTAATCAAGTAGAAAATCTCAATTCATTCTTTGGTTATCAGTCCGGCCAGAACAACCTAGCTTGTTGTAATTCATTTTTTGGTGCGAGCGCTGGAAATAGTAATACAGATGGTGGTGGTAATACTTTTGTAGGAAGTGAAGCAGGAGAAGGTAATATAACAGGAAGTGACAATGTATACGTAGGTAATGCAGCTGGAAAAATATCTAACAGTTCTAATTCTACTGTAGTGGGTGTGCTCTCCGGATATGCGAATGAAGGCGAAAATAATAGTTTCATAGGCTACCAGTCTGGTTTTGCAAATACTACTGGTGAGAATAATTCCTATTTAGGTTATTACGCCGGATTATCAAATCTCATCGGATCTGACAATACGCAAGTTGGACATATGGCTGGATTAGACAATGAAGCGAACGATAATATATTCGTAGGTTCAGAAGCTGCAAGATGGAATAAACTTGGTGCAAATACTATTGCTATCGGAAACAGAACTGCATACAGGGATACTGCGACGACTAACAGTATTTACCTTGGATATGAGGCCGGTTATGTAAATTCTCAGACTAATAGGACTGGCAATGTCTTTATTGGGTACAGAGCAGGTTATGATAAGTACGAAAATAACAGATTAATAATAGAAAACTCAAATTCTACTACCCCTCTGATATATGGAAAATTTGATGAAGATATCTTAACAATCAATGGAAATGTAGGTATTGGAGAAGAAAACCCAAGTGAAAAACTTCATGTTATTGGTAATATTGTTGCTTCTGGAAATATCTCTTCGATCTCCGATAAACGATTCAAAAAGAATTTGTCCATTATTTCAAATCCATTGAATAAATTGAACAATATAAATGGTTATTATTATAATTGGAAAATTGAAGAGTTCCCTAGCAAAGAATTTTCTGATGATAGACAATTAGGATTTATTGCTCAAGAAGTGGAAGCTATATTTCCAGAAATGGTTTTGACTGGATCTGATGGTTACAAATCTATTGATTATGCAAGATTGACTCCAGTATTGTTAGAGGCTATAAAAACATTGAATATCAAATTAGAAGATCAAGAACAATTGATCAATAGTCAAAGTACTTCAATAAATGAGATAAATAACAGGCTCAAAATGATTGAGGAAAGTCTTATCAAAGCTGAAGATTGAAATATAAGATATCAATATGAATGAAGAGTCGTAGATCTAATTTTGTGGTGAAGTTCAGAAACTAATGAAGTAAGTTTTATATTTAGAGACATCGAACTACCATTCGAAGATGAATTTAATGATGGGTATGTAGTCTTCAAAATCAAAACTAAAGACGATTTGGTTCTTGGTGACGACATTCAGAATAGAGCGGGTTTTCGATAATTATCCATTGATAAAACGCGGATTACGCGGATTTTGCGGATTAGGACGGATTTTCATGATATTGAGAGCATATAGCTTAATTCTCAACTAAGCATCTAATTTAGATTACCCTTTAATCTTCTCCTCTATTAAATAGGCCAACTCTAATGCCTTTAATCCAGCTTCCACAGGAACTGAAACTGCGATATTATCTCTGATCGCATTATAAAAATCAGTCAATTCATCCACTATTGCATTATTCTCGACGATATCGGGCATTACTACATTGATGATTTTCTTACCCGTCGAAGTATCAATAGTCATATGATTAACAGCTTCTTCGTCGGATACTTCTTCAAGTTTCACGATTTGAGTTTCTTTTTTGAGGAAGTCAAGGCTTATGTATTCGTTTCCCTGAAACATACGAAGCTTTCGCATCTCCTTCATACTGATTCGACTGGCCGTAAGATTAGCAACACATCCATTTTGGAAAGTAATCCTCGCATTACAAATATCTGGTGTGTCATTGACAACGCATACTCCGTTGGCTTGCACATCGAGCACTTCACTATCTACTAATTGCAACACCAAATCCAAATCATGAATCATAAGATCAAGCATCACGGATACATCATTACCTCTCGTGTTGAATGTTGTCAATCTGTGCCCTTCTATAAACTTCGGCTGTACTTTTCTATCCTTCAATGAGACTATGGCAGGATTGTATCTTTCTACATGACCGACTTGAACTTTTACCTTTTGTTCTCTTGTTGCCTTGACCAGTACCTTCGCTTCTTCTATTGTAGAGCAGATTGGCTTCTCTATAAATGCATGCTTTCCTTTATTGATAGCCTTGATGGCCAAATCGTAATGGGTTATCGTCGCACTAACGATATCAACGGCATCCACAGCATCGATAAGCTCATCTGCGGAGTCAAAAATGGGTACCGAATAATTATCCATAACAAATTTCTGAGCTACTGGATCTGGATCATAAACTCCTACCAACTCAAAATCTGTACTCTGTAGACACTTCATATGAATCTTTCCCAGATGCCCAACTCCTAATAAACCTAATTTGATTTTTTTATCCAACGTTCCAAGTTCTGAAAATGACTGCAACTGCAAATATGAGTACAATAAATATGGAAGCGATCGTTAGTGAATGCCTCATCTCTTTCACGAATTTCAAGATATCATCCTTATGTTCTGGATATTTGGGCAGTACTTCAGACTCCATTTTTTTAGTGTTGAAAATATGACTAGAATCAAACTGCACCCTGTTACGTACTAACTTCTGATACACCTTTACAACTCTTACCCTAAAATAGAATTGCATAATAAACAACCCAACAAACAGGATTATTAATAAGTACATCATTGATTTTCCTACTATCATATTTCTATTTACCTATCGATATTACGTCTGAAAATACACCTCCAGCTGTCACCTCAGCTCCCGCACCTGGACCACGCACTATAAGAGGCCTATCATTGTATCTCTTAGTGGTAAATACAATCATATTATCACTCATCTGCAAGCTATAAAATGGATTGTCTATGCCAACAGCTTGTAAGCTTATTTTTGCCTTACCGTTTTCCATACTTGCTATAAACCTAAGTACTTTGTCTTCAGACTTAGCCTTTTCTATCAGCCCAACAAAGTAATCGTTTTTATCTTTCAAAGTAGCAAAAAAAGCAGGTACATCATTCGCTTCCATACACACTTTTGGTAGAATAGGTTCTAACTTTACATCATCCGGCTCGATGGCAATACCAGCCTCCCTAGTGAGTATAATTATCTTTCGTCTTACATCTGAACCACTAAGATCGTCCCTTGGATCTGGCTCCGTATATCCTAGCTCTTTAGCTTTCATTACTAGATCATGGAACGGTTCTGCACCGTCAAAATTATTGAAGATATAGGACAGAGAACCAGAAACAACGGCTTCTATCTTTTCGATTTTATCGCCACTGTTAATCAGTCCTTGCAGTGTAGAAATCACAGGAAGCCCCGCTCCTACATTGGTTTCATATAAAAACTGTACGTTTTTTGCTTTCGCAGTATTCTTCAAATCCAAGTAATGATCATAAGATGAAGAAGTAGCTATTTTATTTGGTGTTACGATTGAGATACTTGCACTCAATATCTCTTTATAAAATTCTGGCACCACCGTACTTGCTGTATTATCTATGAATATAGTATTGGGCAAGTTCATCTTTTTCATTTTGGCAACGAAAGCACTTACATCGGCTTTTGTGTCAGAAGATTCTATTCTTGATTTCCATTCTACTGCATCTAATCCATCTTCATCGAAGGTCATCTTTCGACTGTTACTAAGTCCTACTATTTTTAATTCTAAAGAGAGGTCGTTTTTCAGATATTCTTTCTGATCCTCTATCTGCTGGAGCAGTGTACCGCCTATCAACCCTACTCCAATTGCAAAAATATTAATTCGCTTTTCTGATGATAAGAAAAATGAATCATGAATCAAATTCAGTGCTTTACTTTGGTCGCTCTTTTTAATTACGAATGATATATTCAACTCCGAAGAGCCTTGTGCGATTGCTGATACATTTATTCCATTCTTTCCTAGGCTTTGGAACAAGTTTCCTGCAACGCCCGGCACCGATTTCATTTTTTCACCAATCACAGCAATAATTACTTTATCATTTTCTATGACTATAGGTTTTATATTTTGGTTTATTATCTCTCTATCAAATTCTTCTTCGATTAATGCCTTAGCTCGAATCGCATCTCTATTAGCTATTGCAAAACTTATCGAATGCTCCGAAGATGCTTGGGTGATGAGTATAACATTGATCTTATCCTTTGCCAAGGTAGAAAATAATCTTCCAGAAATACCAGGCATTCCCATCATACCGCTGCCTTCTAGGCTTAGCAAAACAATGTCTGATAGGGCGCTGATTCCTTTGATCGGTGATCTGAAATTCTCATCCCCTTCAGTATGTATTCTAGTACCAGGATGAGTTGGGTTAAATGTATTTTTGATATAAATTGGAATCAGCTTATCCATTGCAGGTTGAATCGTGGGAGGATAAATCACCTTTGCACCGAAATGAGACATCTCCATTGCTTCTGCATAACTAAGCTGACCTACTGTGAAGGCTTTTTTTACTTTTCGTGGATCACTTGTCATTACTCCATCTACATCCGTCCATATTTCTAGATCAGTTGCATCTAATGCTCCTGCTATTATAGCTGCCGTATAGTCTGAGCCGCCTCTCCCTAATGTTGTTGTCAGTCCGCCTCTGTCAGATGCTATAAATCCAGTAGTTATCTGAACAATACCTTTTTGTGCTGTAAAGTGCTCATTTAATTTTTTGTTTGTAAGGTCCGTATCTACCTTTGCTGATCCAAATTCTTTATTAGTGAATATTACCTTTCTGGCATCAAGGTATTCGGCCTTCACATCTCGTATCTTGAGTGCTTCAGCAATCAGAAAATTACTACTGCGCTCTCCAAAACTCAATACATAATCCATAGTTCGTGGCGATACTTCCCTCACCAAGAGAATTCCTTTTAACAGATCTTTTAGTGTATCATAGTTTTCGTCAAGTTTTGCTATCACTTGCATATAACCACTTTCTCCAAGTAGCGTTTTTGCAGCTGATTCATGCCTATCTCTGAATTGATGATAATAAGCAATATACTCATCTTTACCCGCAGCTGCTAACTCACTCATCTTGATAAGTAAATCAGTAATACCTCCCATTGCAGAACATACTACTGCGATGTCTTCTCCTATATCTAATTTAGATTTGATGATGTTTATCACCTTGCTAATATTCTCAGCATTTTTGACGGAAGTCCCGCCGAATTTTAAAACTTTCATGTCTTGTAAATATCTTAATTGCAAATTCTCTAAGTTCAATACGCTCCTACGTACAAATGAGCATTTATTCAACATCGCAAATATGGTTAAAAAGAAAATAAAAAACCCTACCTCCTTGCGGAAATAGGGTTTTATGTCTCTATAAAATGACTTATCTAGTTTTCTAAACTAGTAACCATCTTTTATAATTTATTTGAATGGATCAGACCATTTTTCTGCGGTTACAAATTCTGTATCTGTAAGTGTCTTCAAGTAATTTACAAGATCTTCTTTATCAGTTGTACTAAAATTCATTTTCATAGCTTGCTGAGTTGCATTATCTTTTAAAAACTGTGAAAGATTCTCATGATTTTGAACCCCTTCACTGTAGTGATCAACTACCTCTTCAAGAGAAGAAAATCTACCATCGTGCATGTATGGACCAGTTAATTCAATATTTCTTAATGATGGTACTTTAAAAACACCATTCAAATATTGTGCATTTTCATGATCTCCTCTTCCATTATCAGCATATGTCATATCAAGTCCATTGTTCGCGCTTGATAGTACAATCGCATTATGACTAGAACCATGACAATTGCTACAGTTGTTGTTAAATAATTTCTTACCTCTATTTTCAGATGATGAAAACGCTTCAAAATCAGCAAAAACATCAGCTGTTTGGAATGTATTTGGTGGTGTAGGTATTGAATTGTCAAATTTTGATGCTCTACTTGAAAAACTATTTACAAATTCTGTTATTGCATCTAAAATATTTGCTTCCGTTATTGGATTATACCCACCGTATGCTTTATCAAATAAAATTTGGTATTTTTCATCCGCTTTTATTTGCGACGCTAATTCCCACATTGAGTGTCCCATTTCTACAGAACTTGTGATGGCAGCTTTGGATTGATCATCAATAGATTCAAATTTTTCATCCCAAGAGAAAAAACCTGCTTGTATATTTAAATCTGTTCCATAATATCTTACAAACCCAATTGTATTACCCAGAGGCAATGAATTTCTAGTTCCAACTTGTCCATCTAAACCTTCACTAAATTTTTCGTTGTCGGCAAAAGCAGCCGCTTGTAAGTGACACGAGCCACATGATTTACTGCCATCTATAGATAAACCTTTATCATAAAATAATACTCTACCCAAAGTTGCTTTGTGAAAAGGATCATCTGGATTAAATCCTGGAACAGGTCTATTTGTTACTAATGTATAATCGTGTGTCTCATCGGGGAGGTTAAGCGTTTGTCTCAATAAATCTATTTCTCCAGATGAATAGTGAAACACTTCTGAATCTTTTGTATCTGTACATGACTGAAATGATAGACATATTACAAATGAGACCAATAATAAGAATGATTTTTTCATAATTGATTGTGTTTATAATTATAAGCTTCTCCTATAACTAACGCAAATTAAGAATTTTGTTGTTCAATTGCCATAAAAATGTCATCTTATGTGAAAATTAACACATGTAGTTAATTTATATTTGATAGAGTTTGCAATCAATTAATAAGACGTCAAGTGCATTCGAAATGGTTGGGTATACTTTTCGATTAATGCAATTTCTTCATATTTTCAAAATGAAAAACCTAAAAATCGAATACTTAAAAGACTCAATATTGAATCCAAAAAGATAGATTTCCTCTACTTGAATTTCAAATTTGCAACAACATAGTCTCCAAGTTTCTTTCCTTGCAGCACCCCATTATCTATAGCTGGTCGATAGTGAATACCACCATACAATCTTGAAACTGCCGCTTCTTGTGATGCTGCATAAAATGATGGAAATGACCTCATGGTAAGTCCATATTCTAATTCAGTATCGTCATCAAAAGAGAAATCATTGCCGTAAATAGACGTTAGAGCCGCAGCCGCAGCAGTAGATATCACACTGTGACCACTTGTGTATTCTGGAAATGGTGGAGTTTGAAGTGTAGGCAACCAATCCTTATCTATATGTTCATTGATTACTGTTTCTGGTCTAATAAGATTTGATCTGTATTTCTCGTCCCAACACGATATAAATCCATCTGCTAGAGCAATAGATACCAAAGCATAAGATTCTAGTGTCTTCATAAATGATGCATTAGAATTCTCGCAGGCAATTTTTGTGATTCCTATCCAATGACCACCTGGAGTAATCTTCTTACTTGCGTGCATGACATGACCTGTGACATTCATTACATAAGGATTGCAATCCCAAAAGCTCGCTATTTCACGTTGCTCTTCATTCAAATTATTAACTACATCATATACTTCCATGAGTTCCTTGTAGAATGTACTATTCTTATCCATAGAAAATTCAGTAGGTACTTCTGGGGTAAATTGATCTGCCGATTCTATAACAAACGGTCGAATATCTTTCCAATGAGGTTCTATTCCCTCGTGATACATGGGTGGCGTAGGCTTCCATCTTTTATCTTCGTCGGTTACAGAAAACTTTGGAAATGATCTCGATTGTTTATAATTATCACCATCAGACCATGCTATTATTTCGTTGGATACTCTTTCTCCATAAGCGATTGATCTCTTTATGATTGCAGGATCGATATTTAATGTATCTAAATGTTTGAGATAGTCTTTGGTATGTTCAACCATTTTGTCTTCCGAGAATATAAAATGCTTTGCTGTCTTGATCATCGCTGTAGTCGCAGATATTCCAAATGCATATTCTTCACCTTCTCTAGGAGGAGTTATGGTAGGCATATCAGTCAGCTGTCCAGTCAATGATACATAACTAGAATCCATCCAGCGCCCAGCTTCATATGCTGCAATGCTAGGGTATACATAATTTCTGCTCGCAACAGGAGGTGAAAAAATATCATGGATGATAATATCCGTCAGTTTTTTCATCGAAGAGTGGAGAAAATCAGAATTCGCAGTCAAGTTTTGATAGTCCTTTTCATATGACTTACAACCCCATAAAGATAGAGTGACAAATAGTACACAGAATAGTCTAAATATTACTTTCATAGGTACGATTAATTTTGAATTGATATTTGGAACTAATCCCGATACTAGTTTATTATCAATTATTGAAACTGATTACAAAATTAGCTTTAAATGAATAAAATAATAGCAATTGATCATTTTATCTGAATTGAAGCCAATTTGGATTTAACGTGATAAATAAGCAATAGTCTATTAATAGTACATTAATCTAGAAACTCCCATTTGGATAGTTTCGATATTTTAAAAAATCATACATTTACACTATGTTATTATATATGCACAAAGGAAAAATACACAGAGCTACTATTACAGAAGCAAATCTGAATTATGTAGGCTCGATTACGATTGATGAAGATCTTATGGATGCAGCCAATTTCATCGAAGGTGAAAAAGTACAAATCGTAAATAACAATAACGGAGAACGTATAGAAACATACGTAATCAAAGGTGAAAGAGGATCTGGTGTAATATGTCTTAATGGCGCAGCTGCAAGACGCGCTGAAGTAGGAGATGTCGTAATAATCATTTGTTATGCATTGATGACTCCTGAAGAAGCGAAGGACTTCAAACCTACAGTTGTTTTCCCTAATGAATTCAATAAATTAGACTAATCATATCCCTATTACTCTATTGATTTAACCAATGAATAAGACCGTCAAAAACATATTAAAGATCTTGATGTTTTTATCCATTGGGGTAACTATTCTATACATTGTATATCGCAAGTACAACACAAAATTTATTGAAGAGTGCATAGCTGGTGGGACTTCTCTTTCTGATTGCAATTTCATTAATAAGATTGTTGCCGATGTCAGCACTGCTGATTTTACTTGGGTATTTATAGGTCTTGCATTCTATATATGGAGCAATGTTGCCAGAGCGATCAGGTGGAAGATGCTCATCGAACCTCTTGGAAAATCTCCAAGACTTGCTAATACCATCAGTACGGTATTAATCACACATCTCGTCAATCTCGGAATTCCTAGATCCGGAGAATTTGTAAGAGCAGGGCTTTTGGCCAAGTATGAAGATTTAGAAGCTGAGAAAGTGATGGGTACCATTGTTACTTCCCGTGTAATTGATGTCTTATGCTTGCTCATAATGATTGGTATTACGCTGATACTTTCATTTGATAATTTTGTTGGATACTTTCGTGATAGTGATATAATGGGCGGTCAGTTATCTGCATTATTATCACCATTAAACATTATTATATTGGCTCTTGTGGCAATTGGTGGTTTGACATTATTATGGAAGTTTAAAGAAAAAATTCTAGATTCAAAAATAGGAAGTAAAATATGGAATATCATCCTAGGCTTTTGGGAAGGAATATTGACCATTAAAGATTTGAGAACTCCTGGTATGTTTATATTTCATACAGTGATCATATGGGTTTGTTATTATTTGATGACCTACTTGATGTTTTTCTCTTTTGCCCCGACCACTGACCTGGCTCCAGTCGCAGGGCTAGTCGTATTTATTTTTGGAACATTAGGAGTCGTAATTCCTAGTCCAGGAGGTATGGGAACATATCAGTTTTTGATCGTGGAGGGATTGATGCTTTACAGCATTCCCGAAACAGCAGCTTTTTCATTCGCAAACATCTTGTTTTTCTCAGTGCAGCTTTGCAATATTGCACTTGGATTAATCGCATTTATCTTATTGCCAATTATCAATAGAAATGACTAAAACATATCATATAATCACTGTAGTTGGAGCAAGACCACAATTCGTAAAAGCTGCCGCATTGAGTCGAACATTTGCAAAAAGTGAAAGAATCAAAGAAACAATTGTGCATTCTGGTCAGCACTATGATCATAATCTTTCTGGAGGTTTCTTTTCTGAATTAGATATCCCTGCACCGAAATACAACCTTGATATTGGCTCTATGTCTCACAATAAAATGATCGGCCATTTCTTGATCGCATTTGATGATATCATAGATGATGAGCGCCCAGATATGATACTTGTATATGGAGATACGAATACTACCTCAGCTGCAGCAATTGGTGCTGCCAAAAGAAACATACCATTAGTACATGTAGAAGCTGGCCTAAGAGAATGGGACAAAACAATACCAGAGGAAGTCAACAAACTATTGACAGATAGTGTTACTGATTTATACTTCTCCCCTACTCAGACAGGTGTTGATAATCTCATCAAAGTGGGAATCACTAAAAATGTCTATTTAACAGGTGATATAAGTCTTGACTTACTCTATAATGATACCAAGTATATAGCTGAAGAAGATCTGAGATCTAAATATAATCTAGTAGGCGATTATGTATTTATGACATGCCATCGTGATGCAAATACTTCTGATGCCAACAAGCTAGGAGCCATCCTACGCGCTGTAAGCCAACACAAAGGCCAAGTTATATTTCCAATGCATCCAAGGACAAAGGCAGCCATATTGAAATTTGGTTTGGGCAATTTGATAGGAGACAATATAGTGGTTATAGAGCCCCTCGGTTTTTGGGAAACGCAAAGTCTATTAAAAGGTGCTTCGTTAGCTGTCACAGATTCTGGTGGGATCATCAAAGAGACATATTTTCATAAAGTACCTGGAATTATAATTGATAAGCAAACAGAATGGATAGAAACTCTTGAAGAGGGGTGGAATGTGGTTACTGGGCCTGATGAAAATAAAATAGTGCATCAACTAAAAAATCAAACTAAAGGAAGTGTGCATACCAATGCACTAGGAGATGGGAACTGTGGAGAAAGAATTATGACTATAATTCTGAAATATTTGGATAAAATTGGAGAACCTAAAATTTAACATTCACTCCAAACGTCATGTTCATTCCTGTCTCATCTGCAAAATAACGTTGTCTGTTTAAATAATCACGATATTCTACATCTAACAGATTATCAACTTTAATATAGAATCTAAACTTGTATTCAGGTAAAGTAATATTAGTAGATAACTTCATTCCAATTAAATTATAAGCAGGAGGAGGAGAAACAAAATCTTGGTTATCCAAAAGATTTCCTTGATTAAATACATATCGATTGTTCAACTCGAATTCGAAATCTTCTAGATTTGTCTTTGATGAAATTCTTATTGCATTATTGGCTCTAAAAGCGAGACTACCTGAAATACTGTTTGGTGGCATGAAAACAAGTGGAATATCTTTTTCGAGGTCATCACCACGGAGATAGCTGTACTTTACAGTTCCAAAAATAGAATTGGTCAACATAAACTGAGAGGATAAATCCAACCCATATATACTTGCATTTGTTTGTTCATATTTAAATACTGGAAATGCACCTCGAATAGTCAATCGTATTTCTTCTTGAGGATCGAGATAAATGTAATCATCAAAATATTGATGGTACACCAAACTATTCAATGAGAATTTTGGGTTTGGCACCCAATTATATTCAAGGGTATTTTTAATGGCTTTTTCGGTTTGAAGATCAGGATCACCCTCCTCTATTCCACTTACTCCTTGATGGAGACCATTACTATACAACTCGTTAATTCCAGGGTTTCTCATTGCAAATCCTGAATTAAATGACAACTTTTGTGTATTGCTCAATTCGTATTTCAATCCAAATACGCCACCAAAATTCTGAAAAATATTATCATAACGTATAATCTCTTTGATAACACCACGTGATATGGCAGCTACACTTTGATCTTCGAAATCATATCGAAGACCTGCTGAGAAACTAGTCTTTGTCCAACTTTTGGCTAGAGTAGAATATATTCCGCTTCTAAATGATAAATAATCTGGAATTAGCGGTAATATATCAGTATCAGGGTCATTCGTGTTATCAGTTATTATATTTTGGTTTCCGACATTAAGTTTCCATCCACTACTAAAATCATGTGAATACTTTAATTCAACATTGGTTGTATATTGCTTCAAACTTAAGCTCGGTATCACTGACCTTTCAAGTTTTCTAACGTCGAATTCTTTTCTATCATTTATCTGTGAAGCCAATACGAATTCTAGATATTGATTGTCATCAAAGAAATACTTAGATTTCATCTTAATTAAGTGATGTGAAACTTGTTGCTTTGGCTCTTCAATATCGTAACTAAAAGTAGGCTCTGTAAATAATGGCACATCACTAATCAAAGCATTCTTAAGATCATTGGTATTTCCTATATGAGAACCTCTTAATACGCCTAGCGTCGTATTGAATGTGCTCGCGTAGAAATCGACGAAGATTTTTTCATTCCATGATTTCTCGAGTTGAAGAGAAAGATTTGCTTCCTCTATTCCAGTATTATTTAGATAATAATTTGGCGTTCTTTTATCTCCTGATTTTTTGAGTGTCCCGCTAAGTTTCCATGCTAGAATCGGAGAATACTTTCCTACTCGCGCATTTATACTATTCCCTCCACCATTCGTATCGTAAGCATATCCAACCTGCCCGTGCAGGTGTGGTTCGCGTTCGATTTTCTTTGGCTCTACTAAGATGAGACTTCCGAGATTTCCGCCACTGTAGGCTAGAGCATTCGCACCTTTGAGAATAGTAATTTTATCCGCAGCAAATGCATCTATTTCTGGACTATGATCATTGCCCCATTGTTGCCCACTTTGAGCGACTCCATTATTGAGAATAATTAGACGATTGCCGTACATTCCATGCACAACAGGCTTTGATATACCACTTCCGTTTTTTATAAGATGGACGCCAGTCTCGTTTTCTAATAGACTAGATATATTCTCATTGGCATTATCTTCAATGACTTGTCGATTTACAGATTGACTGGACTGGGTGTTTAAGTTGTTCTTTCTCCCAGTTACAATTACATCATCTAATGAAATAGGTGTGTGACTAAATACTGAATACAAAACAGTATCTTGAATAAGATCTAGGTGCATTTTTTGTGGTGCACAGCCTATATGAGAAAGGATGATATGATAATGTCCTGGACATATTTTTTCAAATAAAAAAACACCTCTTTCATCTGTACTGGCACCAAAAGATAATTCTTGAATTATAACATTAGCGTGTGATAGTGGCAGACCTGTGCCTTCATCAATCACATATCCTTCGATAGATATGTCACAACCCTGGGCTATTAACCCATTGCTTAAAACAAGACTTAAAAAAAATGCACCTAGAAATCTTAAAATCATTTATTGTACTTCTACCGCAAAGGTAACTTCTATATCTGTTTCTCCACCCGCATTGGTGATATCACCAGAAGATACATTATCACCTGACTTTACTGGCTCATGACGTAATATTACAGTCAAGTTACCACTTCCTGCACTTCCTGTAGTTAGTGTTGTAGATAGTCCTAATGGGTTACCATCATCATCCATATCATTATATGCAACTGAAAGTCCATCGATTGTTGACTGAAAAAAGAACTGATGCTCATCGTCTTCTTCTCTTATCTCTTCTGTAATACTTTCGGCTGGATCCTCACTCTCATTTAATAGATCTAACTCACCTGAATAAGTTTTATTAGCCATCAATGTACCGCCTGTTACCGTTGGCTCTCCTCCCCCGTCTCCATCAAGATCTTGGAAAGACAAAGTAACTGCATCTCCTCCGCCATCAGGAGTCAATGTGTAATTTAGGGTAGTGATTACTTCTTCTTCATTTGGAACTTCTGGATCATCCTTTTCACAAGATGTCATCACAAAAGAAAGCGCTAAAAATAATAAAATTGTATTTTTTAACATGAAATATAGTTTTTGAATTATAAATAATAATACAAAACTAGAAATTATTTTCTACAAATGCAACAACGTTGCATTAAAAATGCAACGTTGTTGCATTAAAATTTCAAAAATCAGTTTCACACTTTACATCAGTCATTTAGTTTTGATATCAATACTCTTACTCTATATTCTCCATTTTCTTTTTAAATTTGTGACAAAGTGTACATTACACATAATAGAAATATCTAAAGTCAAAGAACATCAACGAAGAGAAACTTAAAATAGCGATCATAGGCCCTGCATATCCATATAGAGGCGGTCTAGCAGCGTATAATGAACGTATGGCTAAAGAATTTCAAAATCACGGTCATGAAGTAGTGCTGTATACATTTAGTCTTCAGTATCCAAACTTTCTATTTCCTGGAAAAACACAGTATTCAGAAGATTCTGCACCAAAGGATTTAAAAATCCAAAGATCTATTAGTTCAGTAAACCCTATTAATTGGTTGTCACAAGGAAATAAAATCAAAAGAGAAAACTACGATCTTATAATTATAAGGTTTTGGTTACCTTTTATGGGT
>Ga0209187_1002675_pt1 | contig 16288 bp, 14 predicted proteins | sample BantaG_FD_187430 | JGI IMG/M metagenome (GOLD analysis project Ga0209187, IMG submission 187430) | Marine algal microbial communities from Bantry Bay, Ireland - BantryBay_4 metaG (SPAdes) (version 2) | ecosystem: Host-associated > Algae > Red algae > Unclassified | place: Bantry Bay, Ireland... | reverse complement strand
CATGTCCGACTTACATACCAAGATAGCACAACGTTCTATTGAATTTCCTCAAAAATTCACGTACCTTTGAAAAAAGTAAAAACATGACATACATCAGCAATCGCATCACAATAGACGACCGTATCTGCAACGGGAAACCGACCATTCGTGGCAAAAGAATCACTGTGCAAACAATACTTGAATTTCTACAAGCAGGTGATAATCGAGAGACTATTTTGTATCAATATCCATCATTAGAATCGGAAGATATTGATGCTTGTTTGGCATTTGCCATAGATTTGATGAAACGCAAATACACCCTTAAAGTCGCATGAAATATATTGTAGATGCCAACCTGCCGTATTATTTTTCTACCTGGAATAATGAAGACTTCATTCATGTAAAAGACATTAACGATGAATGGACAGATGAAGAAATTTGGGATTATGCTGTAGAAAATAACCTGACAATTATCTCCAAAGATAGTGACTTCTCTGATAGAATCATGCTCATCGAACCGCCGCCGCGTGTTATTCATATTCGTTTTGGAAATGTGAATATGAAGACTTTCCACCAATTGATTACTGACCGCTGGAATGATATTGCAACATTGAGCCATGCCTTTAAATTGGTCAACGTGTTTAGAGAACATATTGAAGGGATTGATTAAATTTTAATTTCCCCTACATTCCGTATCTTTACCCCATGTCCGACCTACAAACCAAAATAGAATTTTTAAAAAGCGTAGGACCGCAACGCGCCGACTTGCTCAAGACGGAGTTGGGGGTGTTTACCTTTGCGGATTTGTTGATGCACTTTCCGTTTCGGTATGTGGATAAAACGCGATTTCATAAAATCCGCGACAGCCGTGAGGAGGGCGCGAATGTGCAATTCAAAGGCACGATACGCCGTATGGAACCCGCCGGAGAAGGACGCAAAATGCGTCTGGTCGTCAAATTCAAAGACGATACAGGTTTCATTGATTTGGTGTTTTTTAGAGGGATTAGTTGGGTGCAAAAAAAGCTGGTTGTGGGCGTCGAATACGTTGTGTATGGCAAACTTTCCAAGTTTGGCAGCAACTTCAATATCGTACACCCGGAGATAGAACCCGTCAGCGAAGCCAACCTTGAAGAAGCCCTTTCGCTCGAACCCGTTTATTCTTCCACCGGAAAAATGGACGGAAAAGGAATGGGAACTAAAGGTATTTTAAAACTCCAAAAAATACTACACAATCAACTGAAAAACATGGAGATGCCCGAAACGCTCCCTGATTATTTGATGGAAAAAATGCGAATCCCCAATCGCAAAACCGCCATGTTGGACATCCATTTCCCGAAGGATAACGAAACCCTAAAACTCGCCCGAAACCGCCTCAAATTTGAAGAATTATTTTTCCTACAATTGCGTTTGCTTCAAATCCGCAGCCGTCGAAAACATCAGCTTAAAGGACATGTATTTGAAAAAGTAGGCGAACATTTTACCCGTTTTTATAATGAAAAATTAGAATTTGAACTAACGGGTGCACAGAAGCGTGTCATCAAGGAAATCAGAAATGACATGGGGCGCGGCATCCACATGAACCGCTTATTGCAAGGCGATGTCGGGAGTGGCAAAACGGTGGTCGGCTTGCTGTCGATGTTGCTCGCGCTCGACAATGGTTTTCAAGCCTGCATGATGGCACCTACCGAGATTTTGGCGCAACAACATTATAGCTCAATGACAGAAAGTTTGTCGGGGTTAGACATACAAGTTGCTTTTTTGTCGGGCAGCGTGAAGGGCAAAAAACGCAAAAAATTACTGGAATTGCTTAAGGAAGGTACGATAGATATTTTAATTGGTACACATGCCTTGATTGAGGATTGGGTGGAGTTCAAAAATATCGGTTTGGCGATTATCGATGAGCAACACCGCTTCGGCGTTGCCCAACGCGCTCAACTCTGGAAAAAAGGCAATATCTCGCCCCCGCATGTACTTGTGATGACGGCTACGCCCATACCACGCACGCTCGCGATGACGCTTTACGGCGACCTCGATATATCGGTGATTGATGAGATGCCGCCAGGCAGGAAAGAAATTAAAACATTACACAAAAACGAAACAAATCGAATGCGGGTGTTCGGTTTTATGCGCGAACAAATCAAGGCAGGACGACAGATTTATGTCGTTTATCCTTTGATAGAAGAGTCTGATTATGAGCCGCTTGAAGACCTCAATAATTTAATGGAAGGTCATGAGGCGATTTCTAAAGATTTTCCGCCGCCGGAATACCAAATCAGCATTCTACACGGGCGCATGAAACCTGCCGATAAGGATTTTGAAATGCAGCGTTTTATGAAGGGCGAAACGCAAATTATGGTCGCTACTACGGTGATTGAGGTCGGTGTAAATGTACCGAATGCCAGCGTGATGGTGATTGAAAATACAGAGCGTTTTGGCTTATCGCAATTGCATCAGCTACGCGGACGGGTGGGGCGTGGCGCAGAGCAATCGTATTGTATTCTGATGTCGAGTTTCAAACTGAGCAATGATGCACGTACCCGTATCCAAACGATGTGCGGTACTAATAATGGTTTTGAAATTGCGGAAGTAGATATGCAGTTGCGCGGCGCAGGTAATATCGAAGGTACACAACAAAGTGGCGTCATCAGTCTCCGGATGGCAGACCTCGCTAAAGACGGACGCATCCTGCAAACTGCTCGCGAAATCGCCGCCCGTATTCTTGATGATGACCCGAAATTGGAAAAATCAATTCATGCGAGATTGAAAGCTTATCTTGAATCGGAAAAGAAAGGGAAGTCGGGCTGGAGTCGGATTTCTTGATTAAGTTCAAGCGCAAGTGTCAAGTGCAAGTGCAACTTCAAATTTTGCTTGTGCGTATCTCTAATTTCTATCGTGGATTAGGGGTTTGGAGACGTGCGAGGGCAAAATTTCACGTAAAAGTTAGCCACAAAAAACATCCATCCATACAAAAAATCTATTTTTTTATTTTTTTTTTATTTTCGTAAGAAAATAAAATTAAATAAAATTTTTAAAATCAATAAGTTACATATTTTTTATTTTTGATTTGTAAAAACATCCCAAACCGTTCCTATGTATTATAATAGAAAACCTGCTACTTGCAGTCATAATCATTCATCCAACAAAAGAATTACAGAAATAGAAAACATTATTTTCAACAACAGCAAAAATTAATTTTATGAAAACATTACAAAACTCAGTACTGATTATGCTACTGATGGCTATCTGGATTGAAGCATTGGCGCAGGAGTCTTCTGTTAAAATTGATGCTAATTCTGACATAGGAAGTGAAGGGGTATTTATCGGAAATTTGGCAGGTAATTCCGTAGTCAATATGACAGATAATACGTTTATAGGCAATGAAGCAGGTCGTTCAAATACCAACCACAGAAACACCTATATCGGAAGTAATGCCGGCTCTGAAGGCGTTAACGGAATGTATAATGCCTTTCTTGGATATAATGCCGGTAGAAATTCGGCTTCATCGAATAATGTATTTATAGGCGCTGAAAGTGGTCTAAATAATACGACTGGAGGATTGAATGTCCTTGTAGGAACAGCAACAGGGAAAAGTCTTGCGGATAAAGAAGGTTCTACATTCGTGGGCGCATTTGCAGGGGAGTTTGCTACGGAGGGGTTTAATACCTTTTTAGGCTACCTGTCGGGGAGAAATTCATTAGGAGAGAAAAACCTTTTTGTGGGCGGACAAACCGGATGGCAATTGGCACAGGGTGATAATAATGCGTTTCTCGGTACACAGATAGGTTTTGAAATGACTTCCGGGAGCAAAAATACTATAGTAGGTGTAGATGCCGCACAATATAAAATCACTGGAGAAGAAAATGTATACATGGGTTTTGAAAGTGGTTGGAAAAATTATAATGGAAACGGAAATGTATTTATCGGTACACAATCCGGCAAATACGTAACAGGCGATAATCAACTGTATATCGAAAACTCTGATGCGATGACTACTCCATTAATTTACGGCGATTTTGCTAACGATAAGGTAGGTATTAACACCAACGATGTACCCGAAGGCTACACGCTTGCGGTACGTGGGCAGATTATTTCAGAAGAAATTCGGCTTATGTTGTACGAAGATTGGCCCGACTACGTTTTTCAACCCGAATACGATATGCTGACTCTGGAGGAAACAGAACAACAAATCGAAATTCTCGGACACTTGCCGGGCGTACCTTCGGCAGAAGAAGTAGGTACAGAAGGCATCCAAATCGGCGAAATGAACGCCATTTTACTCGAAAAAATAGAAGAACTTACACTTCATATGATTGATATGAACAAGGAAGTGAAAGCACTTCAGGAGGAAAATAAAACGCTTAAATTAATGATTAATGATTAATGATTAATGTATAACGATTAATCCCTAAGTGAAAGAAATTAAATAAGATGTCCCATAATGCGAAGTATTTTTTTTGTCTAAGGATTTTTTGAAAGCCGCATATAGCCTTAGCTACAGCCTGTCCCGAACCCCGATTCGGGATAAGGATTTCAAAGGATTCTTAGACGGAAAAAAGACGAGTATAATGGCACATGTTATTTAATTTCTTTCACTAACGACAATTGACGTGAAGTTTTTTTCGCGCAGCGAAAAAAACCATTAACCATTAAAAAAGACCCTATGACAAGTGTTTTTGAATATCAGATTTTTTTGTTGTTGATGAATTACTACTGTAATTCTCGGTGTAGCCCCTTGACGGGGTTACACCTTATTTTAAACGGAAAAAATCTGAAATTTCAAAAGGAAATTTCAACTCATAAAATTCAAATTCCAAAGAACAAGGCGTAAATAAATTTACATTCTTTGACACCGTTATTTTGTTCCTGATACCTACAGCTATCGGGAGAAAACTGCGCATCTCAGCTCAGCCGAGACGCAAGGATTTTCATGACAGCCCGTCCCGAACTCGATTCGGGAAAAAAAGCAAGTCAAAGTGTAAAGTTATTTTATTTCTTTCACCAACAACAACAAGTAAAAATCTAAAGCCATGAAAAATTTATTAATTAGAACTTTATACGTCTTTTTTGCAGTAATGTTTCTATACAGTCCTTCGTATGCTCAGAATATAACTGATGTTAGTCGCGATGATGGTGTGGTCATGTATCGCGATGGGAGTATCGGTAGAATGGACTTTCACAGCCGACCACAAGATAATTTTGAATTTATATATATGCGTGCTTCGGACACGACAAACCTCAACAATCTGATACTTACGGAGGACGGTATGATGCTTGTCGGGGTAGATGACCTTTGCGGCGGTTTGGTTGCTTTGCCGCCTACTATGCCCGATGTCAAACTTTTTGTGGATGGTGGTTTTGATGTTGCCAAATATGGCTCAAGCCTTTGGTCGGTGGTATCTGACGAACGTTTGAAAAAGGATATAACGCCTTTAGAAAGTAGCCTCGATTTGCTCCGACAGGTCGAATTTTACGAGTACGCATACAACGGACTCGCAACGACACCGGATGACGGTAAAAAGTATTTTGGCGTAATGGCGCAGCAAGTAGAAGAGATATTGCCTAGCACCATCACTCCTTACCAACAAAAGATGTATCAGACGGATACAAAACCTACTAATTTATTGAAATTTAACCCTAATGACCTGTTCTATACGGGCTTAAATGCGATAAAAGAATTGGCGGTAAGAACGGATGAACTCGAAGAGGCACAAGAAGAAAACGAAATACTGGAAGAACGCGTACAAGCATTAGAAGATCAAATGACAGCTCTAATGGAAGCCCTACAAGGAGACACGAGCCCTGTAGTACCTGAGCAACAAAATGAAAACACCCTAAGCACCCAACAAAGCCCCCATATCAGAACGGCTCAATTATTCCAAAATGCACCTAATCCCTCACACCACTCCACCAAAATTCGTTACTACCTGCCGGAAAATATGGTAAGTGCGAGCATTGCCATTCAAGATTTGACTGGTAAAACATTGCAGCAATTGCCACTAAATGGTGTCGGCGAAGGCGAAGTAACTTTTAATGCCCAACAAAACGGCCTAATAAGCGGCACTTACCTCTATACTTTAGAAGTAAATGGGCAGGTCATTAGCTCCAAGAAAATGATTTTAACTCGTTAGAAAAACTCAATACATTTTTTTGATAATCTATAAAAACATGCGGGTGCCTTAACGGCACCTGCTTTTTATTTTAGGGAAGACGAAAAAAATAATCTACCCGTCTGAATTGTTCTTTTTCTTATATGTTTCACTAAATTTTCCTTACGTAGCCCAGCTATGCGTGTCAAATTTAGCCAAACATATAAAAAAAATAACGGCTTCATTTGGGGTAGATTATTTTCTTCCTCTTCCCTTATTATCAGTTGATAATTGTCACTCTATAATCGGCTTTCATCCGTCCACCATCTACTATTTTTTACACAGTCATAACATCTTTTTCCTTGACAGCGAGGACATCATCCACCTTTTTACTGTAGCTATCTGTCATTTTCTGTGTCTTTTCTTCCTCTCGTTTGCCTGCATCCTCTGGGTAGCCGTCTTTCACTGTTTTTTTCAAAAAATCCATCATATCCCGACGTGCATTACGGATGGTTACTTTGGCATCTTCGCCAAGTTTTTTGACCTGTTTCACGAGGTCGCGCCTGCGTTCTTCGGTCAGCATCGGCATCACTACACGAATAATTTGCCCGTCATTTTGCGGTGTAACACCCAAATTGGCTTGAAAAATCGACCGCTCAATAGGGTCAAGCATTCCTTTTTCCCAGGGCTGAATCGTCAGCGTACGCGCATCTGCTGTACCGACACTCGCTACTTGCTTGAGCGGTGTAGGCGAGCCGTAATAATCCACTAAAAGGCTATCAAACATAGCAGGCGAGGCTTTGCCCGTCCTAACTTTTGACATTTCGCGCTGGAGGTGAGCTATGGCATTCTCCATTTTTTCCTGAGCATCCTCGTAATACAGGTCTATTTCTTCTTGCATGATTATTTTGGTTTGAAAAATTAAAGGTAGTTATAAGTCTTTGAGCTACTGGGATTTATATCATCTCGTTTAAATTGTTCTAACGTAGAAATATTTTCGATGAGCGTTTTGAAATGCTCCATCAAGGGAATAACATTATCATAAACGGTCTTAAAGTCTTGATAATCAACATCTCTATAAGTACCATGTGCAATATCGTTTCGAGGTTCGACAAGTTTCTTATCTATGAAATTTTGATTTTTCTCAAAGTGGTTGATTTCTAATCCGAGCAATTGGACAATATCTTTCAATACTCGAAACTTGAGATTTGACTTCGTATCAATAACATCTTTGTCATTTATTTTGCAAGGTTTATCTTTATTATAAATTAGTTCTTCCATTAAAGCGATGCACTCCTCTACACTCTTTCCTTTATTCAATCGTTTTAAATACGATAGTGCTACAAGGTTTATTTGCACACGTTGCATAGGAATTTTTCTGGTAGAAACATACCCAACGTAAATTGACGAAGCTGATTTAACAAAACCTTCCCAATGAGCATATCCCAAGGCTATACCACCTCTTATTAGAGGTTTCAATTGTGTTGCTTTTTTATTTGCATCGACGATAAACTTATAGTCAATCAACTCTTTTTTCCGCCATGAAATATCACTATCAAGTTTATCTTGTAGCTCATTTAAAGTTCTAACCTTCATTAAAAATTTGTTGTCCTATTGAAATTGTTTTAAGCAATCTACCAGATGCGCTATATCCTTTCCAACTTATGTCTTCCGCATTAATTTTGCGCCAACATTCCTTGATTCTTTCTTTGATTAATTGAGGCTTAGTTTCATAACGAGAAAGATTCTTGGCAACTCCTAATGCTACCATTTCAAAAGCAGAAACGATAAAACCACCATAAAAAATATCTTTTTCTATACTATAACGTTTAAACGCATCGCTTCCAACATTGTCATTGATAAGCTGAAAAGTGCTTTTAAACTGAGTTTCTGTATCTGTCCAGTTAGTCAAATTTTCATTAAAAAACTGAATTATCTTTTCATCTAAATATCCTCCTAAATCATTGATTCTGCTCAACTCTGAGGCATCTTTATCCTTCAAAACTAAAAACCTTGATGCAAGTTCTTTATCGTATTGCTCTATTAAGTTTTTATCTGACAGATTAATACATTCGAGGAAGGGAGGAAACTCTGACAAAGTATTTAATTTTTGAAAATATGCCTCATTATGCATAATTAACAGGCAATTTCTAACTTCTTGCGACTCAAGCGAACTACCTCCTGTATTGAGCCTTTGAAATAACTCATATTTCCCACTGGGATCACTTTCTTTTTTTATAATAATAAAATGTAAACGACTTCTTTTAAAGTAACGTTGTTGAGCATCCGTAAATGAATTACCATTTGCGCTGTCCCAAAATTTATTCTCCAGAGATGGTAATAGATCTGTTTTTTTGAGCTTCAACGCTGCTTTGGTCTGTTTTTCCTCATCCTTTAATATTCCAGCAAATTGTAGTATAGTTGAAAGCCTTTGCAGCCCGTCAACAACATCCCAAATACCACTACCACGTTGGGCAACATAGATTGGAGGGATAGGAATATTTAATAAAATTGACTCCACTAATTTAGATTTTTGATAGTCTGTCCAGCGATAAAATCGCTGAAACTCAGGGTGAATGTTTAAATCTCCGTCTCTGTACATGCTAATAACTTCACCTATAGACATACTGAGACTTTCAGTGTGCATTTCGCTAGATTGTCTATCTATTTCATGTTGTAAGTCAACCATATCTGTTGTAAGTTTTATTATTTCTACTAATTTAACCAAAAAACCTTCGCTTTGCAAGCTATTTAGTCAATTATAATAACAGTCAATAGTAATCAATACCATTGCTGTATTGTAGAAATCAGGATGCCACATCGCATACTATAACAACAAAAAAACGATAAATTGTTGTAAATAAAGAATCTTGCGGAGGTTTTTTAGGGATTAATTTATGAAAAGCAGTTGAAAGATAAGAGGGTTTTGCGAAGCAAAAAAGACTCTTATCTCTCAACTCTAAAACTCACAACTATTGTACATCCATATTCTTCACGACAATTTTCATTTTCACATCTTCGACGGGTCTATCGCCGGGTTGGGTCTTTAGGGCAGCGATTTTGTCGATGACATCCAAGCCTTCCGTCACGATACCAAATACGGTGTAATCTCTATCCAAAAACGGCGTTCCACCCACTTCCTTATAGGCTTCGCGTTGCTTTTCCGGATACTTATACCCGGTACGCATTTCCATCATATCCAGTTCCGAATCGCTCTGTGGGTTGCCCTGTACGATGTAAAATTGTGAACCAGAAGACCGCTTTTGCGGATTGGATGGTCCGCCTGTACGTGCGGCAGAAAGTGCGCCTTTGAGGTGGATATTTTCGACATCAAATTCGGCGGGTATGGTGTAGCCCGGACCACCCATGCCGAGTCGTTGTCCGGCGCGCGCGCCACGCGAATCTGGGTCGCCACCTTGTATCATAAATCCTTGAATGACACGGTGAAACAAGAGGTCGTCATAAAAATTTTCAGAGACCAATTTCAAGAAATTATCTCTATGTTGAGGGGTGCTGTCATAGAGCAAAATGGTCATATTGCCATAGTCAGTCTGTAGTTCTAAAGTACAATTTTTCGGTTCTTTCACTGTAATTACTTTTGATGTGATTTGTTCTTTTTTACCTTTTACGGCTTTCAATGTGACGGTATATTCACCGGCTTTTGTGTATTTATGTTTTTTGGGAACTGCGGCTGTAGAAGTCGTTCCGTCGCCAAAATCCCAGAGGTATTCTGTTGCATTTTTGGAGTCATTTTCAAAACCGACCTTAGCGATGGGCGCAGGTTGGTCGAGGTTGGTGGTGCGGAAAGCAGCCGTAGGCGTAGCGCAAGATGCTATGCTTAGTGCCACGATGCCCAGCACGAAATACAAAATATTCTTAGTCATGTGTTTGTGATTCATTGATTCGTATATCCGTATATGCGTTGATTCGCATACCATATGAATAACGAATAACAGATGTAAAGTTTATTATTTTCTTTCACTAATACACTGTTTCACAAATTTATTTACTTTTTTGAGTATTTCTTTTAAAATGACTCTTCACCAAAAAATCCTTAAATACAGTGAGTATTCGCGTCATTTTTGATTCGATTCATTTCAAAATAAACGTCAAAAAATGTAAATAAATTTATAAAACAGTGTACTAAGTATCAGGAACAAAATAAATTTTGCCAAAAATAAAAAAGGTTCACCCAAATGGGCGAACCTTTTCTATATCTTTTTACTATATAGTGAAAATATTATCACTAATCACTGTTCTACCAAAGTACAGCTTGCATATCATTTGCAACGTAATAATCCTTTATCAATTCTTTCAATTCTTTACGTGCAAAGAAAATGCGGCTTTTCACTGTACCAAGTGGCAGTTCGAGCTTGTCGGCAATTTCTTGGTATTTAAATCCTTCGTAATACATCAAAAACGGTATACGAGTACTCTCATCAATTCGATTAATTATTTTGAATAATTCTTTCATCATTATATCCGAACTTGCAGCGTTTTTAACGCTATGCTGTCCTGAATTGATGTAATAATTATTCGCTGTCGAATCAATTATGGTATTTGCTTTGACTTTTTTACGATAATTATTGATGAAGATGTTCTTCATTATCGTGAACAGCCAAGCTTTAAAGTTAGTTCCGGGGCGAAATTTATCGCGATTCACTATGGCGCGATAGGCAGTCTCTTGAAACAAATCTTTAGCATCTTCCACATTTTTAGTGAGGTTGTATGCAAAAGCTTGTAGCATCGATGCCTGCTTATCAAGGTCATTATTGAAATCTAATGCAGACATAATCTATAGTTATTGGTTAATTATTGATGAAAAAAATGTTTTCACTTTTGTTCCTGATACATACTTCAAATTTACAATTTTAATAAGCAAAAACCAAGCAAATAAGTAAAATAATTATGTTAGCGTTATGTTAAATAGGTATGAATTTAATGTTATAAAATTCTGAAAATCAGTAGTTTAAATACTAACTTAGACTAATTCTAAAAGAGAATCGTCTTTCATGAAAAAATGAAAGCGGTGTCATAATGGCGACTTTTTCCGCCAAAATGGTCTCACAATATCAGGGAGACAAATTTTAACCTGCCAAAAAGTCAGGTTAAAATAAAATGAATAGATGATGAAATGAATAAATCAAAGCGACACCTACTATTTTTTCATTTAGTGAAAGAAATTAAATAAGATGTCCCATAATGCGAAGTATTTTTTTCGTCTAAGGATTTTTTGAAAGCCGCACATAGCCTTAGCTACAGCCTGTCCCGAACCCCGATTCGGGATAAGGATTTCAAAGGATTCTTAGACGGAAAAAAGACGAGTATAATGGCACATGTTATTTATTTTCTTTCACTTAGAGCATGTTTAATTTTTTTCTAAACTGATAATCAATCCCGATAGCTATCGAGATGGTTTTGGCGAAGCTCAAAGAAAGAGTTTATCAAGATAAATGACTGATTTGATGTGAAGTCAAGTTCATAAGATATTGGTTTTCAGGTAGAAAAAATTTAAACATGCCCTTATACATCTACCCATTTATTCAAACTGTTTCCGATTTATTCCTGCTCTAAAGAAGTATGTCTGCCAAAATCATATCCGCCGCTTTTTCTGCGATCATAATCGTGGGTGCATTCGTATTGCCGCGTGTAACATTGGGCATTATGGAGGCATCTACGACCCTCAAACGACTGATACCATGCACTTTAAGTTCATCGCTGACGACTGCCATATTGTCGTTGCCCATCTTACAAGTGGTGGTTGGGTGATAAAGCGTTTCGCCTGTGGCGTAGATAAAATCTTCGATGGCTGAGTCGTCATTAAGCGAGTTTTCGGGCAAAAAGCGACCTGTACGATACGACTCGAAAGCCTTGGTCATACCCAATCGTTGTGCCAATCGAAAACCCCAAATTGCACGCCGCACGTCGTCCGAGTCGCTCATGTAATTATGGTCGATAGCAGCGGCAGCATCGTACCTACCCGAAACCAGTTTGACTGTGCCTTTACTACTGGGATTCAAGACCTTACCACCAATAGAATAACCATTCCCTTTAGGTTTTTGGAACCCGTGTTCGAGAAAATACCCTGGTCCGAAATGATATTGCGTATCAATCGCAGGCTGTTCGGGCGATGACTTGACAAATGCGCCTGCTTCGCCTACATTGCTCGCAAAAGGACCTTTTTTACCACCCAAAAAATATTGATATAAATGCTTGGCAACCACAGGGAAACGCTCTGCACTATCCAGCGATTTTTTATAATTACACTTAAATAAGGAAAAATAAACGAGGTGGTCTTGCAGGTTTTTACCAACGCCAGGCAAGTGTTTTTGAACGGGAATATTATGTTGCTTCAATTCTGAACCATTGCCAATACCAGATAGCATCAGCACTTGCGGACTATTGTAAGTACCGGCACAAAGTAGCACTTCGCGCGTGGCTTCGACTTGATGTTGTTGCCCGTTTTGGTGGTACACAACGCCCGTAGCAGTCTGGTTTTCAACGGCAATACGTTCTACGGTAGCTTTGGTTTGGATGGTCAGATTGGTTCGTGATTTGGCAGGATTGAGGTAAGCCACCGCCGCGCTACAACGCACACCATTGCGATGCGTGACCTGATACTGACCAAATCCGGCTTGTTTTGCGCCGTTAAAATCCGCGTTTTCGTCATAACCTAATTCTACACCAGCTTTCACGAAAGCTAAGGATAATTCATTAGTATAATTTCGATTTTGTACATCCAAAAGTCCACCTTCCCCGTGATATTCATTTTTGATAACAGACTGATTTTCAGACTTTTTGAAATAAGGCAAGACTTCTTCGTAAGACCAACCGCGATTGCCGAGTGCCGCCCATTCTTTATAATCCTGTTTGTTTCCACGAATATAAATCATCGCATTGATGCTACTCGAACCACCCAAAACTTTGCCGCGAGGCAAGTACATTTCCCGATTTTGCATGTGTGCCTGTGGCGTGGTGTGAAAGGCGTAATCCACATCCGATTTGAATAATTTGTAAAAAGCAGCAGGAACGGAAATGTCTGTTTTGGTATCTTTTCCACCTGCTTCGAGCAGCAAAACGCTGTGTTTGCCATCGGCAGTCAGGCGATTGGCAAGCACGCAACCTGCAGAACCTGCACCTATTATAATGTAGTCGTATTTCATGACGAAGTTTAAGTTTAAGAATAAGTTTAGGGGATGAAAAAACAATAAACATTAGACTTTATTCCAAAATTAGGGAAGAGGAAGAAAATAACCTCGTCGAAATTATGAACTTATTTTTTTATCATTACTAAGTATAAAAATTTTATATGTAAAAAGTGAATTTTCCATTCTTATAATTTGATTTTAAATTAAAATGCAATACAAATATACGGTGTATGATGATTAATGTATAATTTTTCGGAATTAACCATTAATTGGACAAAATGTTATATGACCTCGTTAAAGGTCGAATATTGGTAAAGTTTTTCAATAAAAATACGTCAAACGAGCCTTTAGGTTCGTAATATGGAGTACCTAAAGACACTCAAAATAAATTTTTATCCCAAAAAAGCTACCGATATTTTGCACTTAACAGTGCTGCCTAATTAATGGTCAATTCCGTAATTTCTTTCACTAAATTAATCATTAATTATTAATCATTAATTTCAAATTCATACAATTGCCCTGGCTCGTCTTGTCCTTCCGAAGCCATGAGCAGCGTACCGTCTGGTCGAAATGCCAAGCCTTCAATTTGCGAATAGGAATCCTCTCTAAGTCGCTCAATATGAACGAGAATACCATCAGAATTGAGAATAAAAAGTAAGCCTCCCGAACTCGAAGCAATGTAAATATCATCGGTCTTGGGATGTACCGCAAGCGCAGAAGGATAAATAGGAAAGGTCTTTAAATTCGATTTGTAAAACATCGGAAAAACCTCTCTATAACTTTCGGGAGCAGCGATTTCCGCATAGGCTTTCACTTTATCGAGATTGAGGGAGTATGCAACCGAATCCGCGACCGTATTACTATCAATATCGTAGGCATAAATGGCGAGCCGTTCTACGAAATTCTCCTCTACCGCATAGCCATCTTTGCAGATAGCGAGGATGCGATTTTTGTTGGGTTCGTGGGCGATTCCCTTCGTGTTGTTCTTACGATTGAGCAAACTTTTATGTTTTTGGCGGACGGGTTGCCCACCGTCAAAGGCGAGTACACGATAAATATTGCCATTGGTACGCAATACAAACGCATCGTCCCCGACAAAGGTAACTCCCTCGTAATCAGCACTTTTTCCATAACCTATTCTACGATTGATTTCGCACTGGTCGGTATCATAAATGAAAATGACGCCGAGTTCGTCTTGAATACAACCCAGCTCACCCGTACTCGTAATACCCAAACCCGAAATTTCGCGCAGAACCTCCGGCAACTTATGGATTTGTGTAGGTGTGTCAAGGGTATATGGAAAGCGAAAACTGTTCATCAATTCGCTGTATTCCTGTCGGGCGCGTAGCTCTGCTTCGGTTGGCTGTTTGGCACAGCTAACGATAAATAAAAGCAATAGGAAACTATAAATAACAGGCATTTTTAAGATGCTTGCTATTTTTATTATTTGTAATTTAAAACAATTCAATGTTATTTTTTTTATTTTGTTCCTGATACTAACACAACTGTTTTTGTTGTGTTTCTTGCTTTGCATTGACACCGATTTTCGATATTATTGACGGCTTGGAGTAGGGAATTTGTCTATGCTTTCGCAGGAGAAAAGGAGGACGAAAATGGTAAATGCAGGACATAAATGATGTGTATTCATATTTTCAAATTTGTTGAAGTAAAACAATTTGCCCAAAAATAAGAAATTTTGCTACCTTACGTCTCGTTTTAAGAAATTATCATGTTCTTCGCTTTCACAAATTATAAAGAACGAAGAACGCAGAAATAAGAATATTGATATGAAATTTGCAACAAAAGTAATCCATGCAGGTATCGAACCTGACCCAAGTACTGGAGCTATTATGACTCCAATTTACCAAACTTCTACCTATGTGCAGGAGTCGCCGGGTGTGCATAAGGGTTACGAATATGCTCGCACACAAAACCCAACACGCCACGCATTGCAAACCAATCTTGCGGCACTCGAAAACGGCGAGTATGCCGCCTGCTTTTCGAGCGGATTGGCGGCTACAGATGCGATATTGAAGATGATGAAGAGTGGGGATGAGTTGATTTCGACGAATGACTTGTATGGCGGTACTTATCGCTTGATTAATAAGGTGTTCGGAAATTTTGGCTTGAAGGGACATTTCGTAGCCATGACGGATTTGAGCAATATTGAGGAGAAAATCAACGAAAATACACGCTTACTTTGGATTGAGACACCTACTAATCCGATGCTCAATGTCATCGACATCAAAGCGGCTTGTGATTTGGCAAAAAAGTATGGGATTTTGACTTGTGTGGACAATACGTTCGCTTCGCCTTACCTCCAAACACCGCTTGATTTTGGGGCAGATATGGTCGTGCATTCGGCAACGAAATACATTGGCGGACATTCGGATGTTGTGCATGGCGCAGTGATTACACGCAATAAAGAGATTGCGGATAAGTTGTATTTTATTCAGAATGCGGCTGGTGCAGTACCCGGTCCGCAGGATTGCTTTTTAATCTTGCGGGGTATAAAAACATTGCATTTGCGTGTACAGCGTTCTTGCGATAATGCACGTAGTATCGCCGAATATCTACGCGACCACCCGAAAGTCAATCGCGTATTTTATCCAGGTTTTGAAGACCATCCGGGGCATGAGATTGCGAAGAAACAAATGCGCGATTTTGGCGGCATGGTATCTTTTACGTTGCACGAGGATACACTCGAAGCTGCCTCAAAGGTGATGAGTAATACACATCTATTTAGCCTCGCCGAATCGCTTGGCGGTGTGGAGTCGCTCATCGGGCATCCGCCTACGATGACGCACGGCTCCATTCCGCGCCCAGAACGCCTCGCCGTAGGTATGACGGATTCGCTGATACGCCTGAGCGTAGGCGTCGAAGATGCCGACGATTTGGTGGCAGACCTGGCGAAAGCTTTTACCTATTTGTAATGTGATAATGATGTGATGCGATAATAATTTTCCATCATCGCATTGTAGTATCATAAAGCATTAATATTTCACGAAAATGCGACTGATATTTTCTTGGTTTATTTTTAGGGAAAAAATGTAAACGCCCATCGGTAATTTTTGG
>Ga0209187_1002674_pt1 | contig 16298 bp, 11 predicted proteins | sample BantaG_FD_187430 | JGI IMG/M metagenome (GOLD analysis project Ga0209187, IMG submission 187430) | Marine algal microbial communities from Bantry Bay, Ireland - BantryBay_4 metaG (SPAdes) (version 2) | ecosystem: Host-associated > Algae > Red algae > Unclassified | place: Bantry Bay, Ireland... | reverse complement strand
TGACGGCACTATATTCACAAATTGTATTTGACTTTAAAGAGGCTTTAATATGTGCAATCCCCAAAATTAAAAAAAGTAATGCAAGACATAAAACACCCCATTAGTCCAATGTAGGAATAGAATTTCCTGATAATTTAAAATCAAAATCATAGGCGGGGTCCATACCAGATGCAAATCGCTTAACGCGAGAAGCGACTAGGTAATATTACTGATCTGCCACAGTCTCAACCAATCTAATACCACAACAGGAAACAAGAGATCCCATACATAAAAGATCATCGCATTCTCCAGATAATAGAGTTGTAAATAATAGCCCATCGACGTTTCCTGCCTCATCATTCAGAGTCGATGAATAAGTAAAATCATGCACCTCGCCGTCGCCAACAAATGAAAATCAAACTTTACTCGTAAATCCCCGGAAACAATTATCGACAAACGCAATTGGCTAGTTAGACGTGTTAATTCTTAATGAATCTCCACAGCTTATTGAAATTGCTGTCGAGCAGCCCGCAGTCGTAGGCATTGGTAATTGAGCAAAAGAAAAGCACAAAGCCACTAAAAAGAAAAAAATTACTACATAAAGAAACATAAAAAAAGCCCCATCAATGCAGTACATCGATGAGGCTATTATATCAATTAGAATTAAAGCTTATTCCGCCTTTCCTCCCTTCAAGTTATCCTGAAGAGTCGTTAATTCATCCCACTTTCCAGCTGCAGCAAGCTTCGCTTGCTGTGGCCATGTCGTCGGGTCATGCATTTTGTATCTGCTTCCAGCTTCAAGTAAGATCTCCTTAATCTTCTCAGGATCAGAATCAGCTAAAGATGCGAATGTAGGTATGTCTGCATTAGTCAAAAGCTCAGCAATCTTGGGTCCGATACCTTCTATCTTCTTCAAGTCATCAGGCTTGGCTGACTTCGCCTTCTCTTGTGTAGGAGCCGCTTCCTCTTTTTTATCTGAAGTGGCTTCAGTCTTTGATAATGCGTCAGAGACGACTTTAGCTTTATCTTTTAGAAGTGGTATTCCTGCGCCGACGACGACATCACCTGTCTCAATAACATTCTCTTCTTCAGCTTTAGGTGTCTCCTTTTCTACCTTGGCCTCCTCCTTTTCTTTTTCGGATGCTGCCGCCGCGACCCTTGCTGCTTCAGCATTACCTGCAGCAAGCTGATCCTTGAGCTGTGAGAACACATCTAACTCTCCAAGAGTTGTTTTTTCGACTTTACCTTGTTGAGATTTGACCTTATCTCTTACTTCTCTTCTTTCTTTCTGTTTCACTTGACGCTCAGTATTATCAGCATCTCTCTTGTTATCATCTATCAGCCTAGAGTGTGAGACTAAGATTCTCTTATCATCACGATTAAACTCTATCACCTTAAAGGTCAATGTCTCATCCAGCCCTGCTGTAGAACCATCTTCTTTCTTCAGGTGCTTAGTAGGAGCATATGCTTCTAAACCATATGGTAATGATACGATGGCGCCTCTATCTTCTTTCTTGACAATCGTCGCTTCGTGTAGTGACCCTACTGGGAATACATTCTCAAAAGTATCCCACGGATTCTCTTCTAACTGCTTATGTCCAAGAGATAATTTTCTCTGATCTTCATCGATATCTAAAATCTGAATATTAATGTTCTCCCCTACTTTAGTAAATTCTGATGGGTGTGAATATCTCTTAGTCCAAGATAAATCTGAGATATGTACCATGCCACCTATACCTTCTTCGAGCTCTACGAAAACTCCATATGGTGTCAAGTTTTTCACAATTCCTGAATGATTAGAGGTCACAGGGAATTTCTGTGTAACTTTAGTCCATGGGTCTTCAGATAGCTGTTTGATACTAAGCGACATCTTACGATCGTCTCTATCGATGGTAACTATTTTAGCCTCGAATTCTTGACCGAGGTTAAAGAACTCTCTTGCATTCACTGGCTGATTACTCCATGATACTTCTGATACGTGTATCAGTCCTTCTACACCAGGCGTGATTTCTAAGAATGCACCATAGTCTTCAATATTCACAATTTTACCTTTGACCACAGACTCGATATTGACAGTCTTGTCTAATATATCCCATGGGTGCGGCTGAAGCTGCTTCATCCCTAATGAGATACGCTTCTTATTTTCATCAAAATCAAGAACAACAACATTCACTTTCTGATTCAGCTCTAATATTTCGTTAGGGTGATTGATTCTTCCCCATGATATATCAGTGATATAGAGTAGTCCGTCAAGACCACCAAGATCCATAAATGCACCGAAGTCAGTAATATTCTTCACGATTCCTTCTAGTACCTGACCTTTCTCTAATCCAGCAATGATTTGCTCTCTTTGTTCTGCAAGATCTGATTCGATCAATGCTTTATGAGATACCACTGCATTCTTAATTACTTCATTAATCTTGACCACTTTAAACTCCATCGTCTTGCCGACGTATGAATCGTAATCAATGATTGGCTTAATATCTATCTGTGATCCTGGTAAGAAAGTCTCAAGACCTCCCGCATCCACGATCAATCCACCTTTCGTCTTACTGACTACAGTACCTTTAATAATAGTACCATTTTGGTAAGAGTCTACAAGATTCTCCCATGCTTTCAGAAGCTTAGCTTTTCTTCTGGAAAGTATCAGCTGACCTTTCTCATCTTCTTGTGTCTCTACATACACATCTACCACATCACCGACTGCTAAGTCTGGCATATCTCTAAATTCTGATAGAGAGACCAGTCCATCTGACTTGAAGTTAATGTCAAGGATGACATCACCTCCCGCTATAGCATTGACCTTACCTTGTACTATATCATTAGCAGATAATGAACTTAGTGACTTTTCATAGTCCTTTAGGTAAGCGTCTATTTCTTCTTGAGTATAAGTAAGCTCGTTTTTATTACCTAATGACCAGTCAAAATCATCATGTGGTGTCTCTGGCTCTAGTTCCTCTGGATTGAGTATCTCATCCAAATTACCGTCGACTTCTGCATCTTCAGTATTTTCTTCTTTTTTAGGTGGTACGACTAAAGTCTGGACTTCGCCTTGTTTAGCTTCCGCAGGTGCTTCTGCTTTTGGTTGTTCTACAACTGCTTCTTTAACAGTCTCTACTGTCTCTTGAGCAGTAGTCTCTACTGTCTCTTGTACAGCTTCTTTAGATTCTAAATCCTTTTCGTCGGACATATGATCTGAAATTTGTATTCTGATGGCTTTTCATCAGAAGGGTTAATAAATAATTTTAGGGCCGCAAAGATACCATTATCTTTTAAGTATCCAATTTTTGTTGATTTGTTGATTTGTTGATTACCGATTCTTGTTTGGTGATTGTTGATTCGTGATTGGCGTTAAAGTAGCCAGGTAAAACTATTTATCGCCGGTATCGCACCATTATACCAGAAAGGACTGTACGATCCTGATAATTTAATTATTTTGCTTTTCAGTAGACTAAAAACAAAAGAAATATGAGTGCGACAAGACCATGGCTAAATATCTATCCAAGTGGAGTACCTGCTAATATCAATCCAGATGAATACAGCAGTGTCACTGAATTTATGACCAAGAAGAGTGAGCAATACGGCAAAAAGTCCGCCTTTTCTCTGATGGGCAAAGAGCTGAGCTATAAAGAAATAGATAAATACAGCAGCCAATTCGCAGCCTATCTGCAGTCGAGAGGACTAGAAGCAGGAGATAAGATAGCCCTGATGATGCCTAATCTTCTGCAATACCCGATCGCCCTATTTGGGGCCTTGAAGGCAGGTATGATCGTCGTCAACACGAATCCTCTGTACACGCCTCGTGAGATGAAACATCAGTTTAATGATAGTGAAGTGAAAGCAATCGTCATCGCAGAGAACTTTGCTGCCAATCTGGAGAAGATATTAGCGGAGACTTCTATTAAGGTCATTATCACGACGACTATCGGAGAGATGCTCGGTATCAAAGGCAGCATGGTAGACTTTGCGGTGAAGAATGTCAAACGAATGGTGCCAAAATATGAAATAGCAAATACTACGGAATTCAAAGATGCGCTAAAAGCTGGAAAATCCTTCAAACTTCAAGCTGTCGTGACAGGACCAGAAGACGTAATCATACATCAATATACTGGAGGGACGACAGGCGTAAGTAAAGGAGCTATGCTCACTAATCGAAGTGTCATTGCTAATCTGATGCAAATACGAGCTTTTCTAAATCACACTATGGATGATGCTAAAGACAATATAGTCCTGTGTCCATTACCATTATATCATATTTTCGCTTTCACATGTAACTGCTTAGCGATGATGGATGCTGGAGCTATGAGCGTACTCGTAGTCAATCCAAGAGATCTAAAAACGATCACCAAAGAATTCGAACGCTATAAGATAACTGGCATGACTGGAGTCAACACATTATATAATGCACTATCCAATAATGAGGACTTCAAGAAAGTGGATCTGTCAGCCTTTGATTTTGCATCAGCTGGCGGGACAGCCCTTCAGCAAGCTGTAGCTGAGAAATGGACTGCTGTCACTAACTCTGAAATAGGAGAAGGCTATGGCATGACAGAAACATCACCTGTGATAACTTCTAGTCCTAAAGGATTATCTAAGCTGGGCTATGCAGGAATTCCTGTTCCATCTACAGATATCAGAATCGTAGATGACGCAGGTAATCCAGTAGAAATCGGCCAGTCTGGTGAAATACAAGTCAAAGGCCCTCAAGTCATGAAAGGATATTATAAGAGACCTGAAGAAACAGCAAAGACGATTACGCCTGATGGATGGCTTAATACAGGAGATGTAGGCATGCTTAGTGAAGAAGGATATCTAAAAATAGTAGATCGAAAAAAAGATATGATACTCGTCTCTGGCTTCAATGTCTACCCTAATGAAATAGAAGATGTCATCGCTATGAATCCGAAAGTACTCGAAGTCGCTGCCATAGGTGTCCCATGCGAGAAGTCAGGTGAAAAGGTGAAAGTATTCATTGTCAAAAGCGATAAATCGCTTACAGAAAAAGAGGTCCTCGATCACTGTAGAGAAAACCTGACAGGCTATAAAGTACCTAAAGTAATAGAATTTAAAGAGGATCTGCCTAAGTCGACAGTTGGAAAAATATTGAGGCGAGAATTGAGGGAATAAAGAATCTGGAACATCTCAATTAAAGATGTAGCATGTTTATTGCTATTTCATAATGAAAGTATAAAAGCAGATGGTACATGACTTTACTCACTCTATTCTGATATTACTGCTGTGCAGTATAATTCAAGGTGTTAATGCTCAGCAGACTGGCCTTTCTGTTAGTCTTATTCCAGATAGCCTTAAAAATATGCGAATGCTGTGATCAGATATGATAGAACCACAGTCGATCTCTGATCGAATACAAGGATTACAGTTAGAAAGAATATGCTGCGACAGCCTTTAATGAGCGAGCAAAAAATCAATTATCATTTGCAAAAACATGCAAACAAGGTAGCTCACAATTAGAGAATATTAAAATTGAGATTATCAATGCAGTTGTCAGCCTTAAGAGAGAGATTAATAAAGGGGTATTCAGAAGTAAAGCATAAACACATTTTCTATAGATGCAAAGCTTACTTGCACTCGCCGTGCGGGCCTTACTTTTTTCAGTTGCAAAAAAAGTAAGCAAAAATGCTATGCCAGCTAATCCCCTCCGGGTACCTGGCAGGCAGCCGCCACTTCTAAAAATCCTTTTACGATTCTAAAGAGATTTTTACAAATAAGACCTTATTAATATGGGAAGTTTAGTCTATTAAGTGACAGTCTTGAATTTGAAATATTACCTCGCTTTTAAGGGTTTTTGGCAATAAACGGTGGTAACGAATCTAATCCAGATAAAAAGCAACCTAAAAGGTATTTGACAGAATTAAATTATACACAAGTATTTGTACAGATTTTGACCTAAAAGTGCAAAGGCATAGCAGCTTGACCAACAGTTCTCTTACTTCTGAATTTACTTTCTACCACTGAACATGCCTAATAAAAATGACATAGAAGATTATGCGGCTTATGATGGATATTCTCTGATATCTGACATAAGGCATAAGACATATGAGAGTAGCTCGAAGGATTATCCTTTCCTATAAATACAGTTATACAATAGAAATCAAAAATACCTTACCTATTCCAGCATGGTACCCCATCAAAAACTACGGTGTCCCAGTAGAGCAAAGTAGCTATGAAATACTAACAGAAGGGGAAAACGTATTTCGCAAAGCATATCATTTTAGTCATGTGCCTAATCAATCCATAGATAAAGATCTATTTCAGATAAATCAGATGAAAGCAATGACTAAAGAAAGGTATGCACCTCCGTTCTTACAAATCATACCTCATGTCATCTTCAGTCATCATCACTTTCAGTATGAAGGATATACAGGTGCATATGCTATACCAAAAAGAAACCGATTTGGGACATTATTACTTGATCTTTTGGTAGCTCTCAGCGTTAAAAATACTCGTGAATACCCGCATTCACTGCGTTTTTCGCCTTGATAGCTACAAAAATCTCATTGCAATAAAAGTCCCAAACTGCTTTCCATTTGATATAACTGGGAAGAATACTGCACATGGATACACAACAGTCTACTAAAAAATAGAAATAATATAGATAAACCGAATGTCAAAGCTGAGCTGGATAAAATGATATCTCAATTATAGTATAGACACTAAATCAATTGTGACAATAGATATACCTAAAGGCTATATGATAGAATCAGTGCCAGAAACAATAGTTGCTAAAGCTCCAAATAAGACTGCAACTTTCTAGAATGATATCAAGACATTTGATGAATACTTAACCATATATTATTATAAAGGTTAACAAAGACATGTTAGCACATGCAGAATATGATAGCTTAAAAAATGTTTATGATATGATCATTGATAAACAGTCTGAAAAAATCATCCTCGCAAAAAAATATTAACATGAAATATGTTAAGTTTTAGCTGAAAAATCCAGAAAAATGGACTTTAACAGCTGAAAGCATCTAAATCTAAACCGTTATTCCATATCCAGAAGTATCCATGCTATAATATCTGCGTCTCAATGAATGTTATATATCATATAAGAAGTGTAGGTAGGTGATCAAATGGGTGCGAAAACAATTCAAACCTTAGATACATTGCCATCCTCCTCCCTATGATATACAGCATATTTTTCAATATTTAAAATTTAAAAACAATATGTTAGATCAATTAAAAAGAATGGCTATGCAACAGTTAGCGAGCAAAATGGCGGGAAATAGCTTAGGTGCTACAGAAACACAAAATGCTGCTGAGTCAGGCGCGAACGGACTGATGGAGACGATCAAAGGAGCACTGATGGGTGGTGGTGGAATCGACTCAATTAAGGATATGCTTTCTGGCGATTCTGCTGAAGGAGAGAATGATTTAGTCGCCAATCTCAAGAGTAAAATACAAGGATCTCTACAAGAGCAGGGCATGTCAGAAGAAGAAGCTGCTGCCGAAGCAGAAAGTACGACACCTGATTTGATCAATGGATTGAAAGAAAAATTCAATTCTACTTCAGAGGAAGATTCAGGATTCAATTTAGATGCACTCAAGGATCTTGCAGGAGGCAACATGGGTGATCTACTAGGCAAAGCTGGTGGGATAATGAATGCTGGTAAAAGCTTATTTGGTAAATAATAAATAATAAATTAACGCTAACCCTTTTAACTGCATGGTCGTCTATCTTCATTGATAGGCGGCCACTTTTTTTAGTAGTTGGCTATATTATTAGATTGGTTCCGGTATAAAAAAAAAGGATCGCCATATATGACAATCCTCTCCATTTAATGATTCACTTCTTAAGTTAATATCCATCAGCTGAGTCAAACTCATTACCTATCTGAGTACTTGACAGGGTTCCATCCGCAAACCATTTAATATTGGCAGCAGGCTCAATGTGCAAAGCATCCCACCCATCCCAAGGCTCTTTGAATACTTTACATATACTTTTTCCTTTTTTGGTAAACCTTTTATCTGACGTTGCGTCCACATCAGTCTCAGGACCATCGTCACAGCCATTAAATGGCATAACTACACTCCCATAAAGATCAATATCAAACGTTCGGCTCGTTTTTTTCCATTTATTATTTTTCCACTTATATCCCTTCATCTTAACAACTAATCTATTATCCCCCTCAAATATATTACTTATAAAACCAGAACCATCATCATTTCTGGTTTTTAGCTTAGCGCTTACTCTTAACTTCGTTCCACCAGCGGTGGTGAACTCTCTCTCCATCCATTCAGTATTATAATCTGTAATCAGGTTAGGTGAGTGATGGGTGATGTTAAATTTAAATCGAATCGTTCTCGTGACTCCATCACATACAAATGACAAATCGCCTTCATACGGCCCATTACACGGTGTAGGCACAGTCGCCGTGTATCCTGTATACTCGACACCATTCATTCTCCATGTGAATTCAAGTGGATTAGCAGATCCATTGATCCAATTAATGACAGCAGGAGTGAGTTGAATGATAGTATTAGGGCTAAGATTAGACATAGTAGCATCTCCAGTTACAGTATTCGCATACGCTACCTGCCCTGGGAATAACCCGCCTAAGCCTTGTAGAGCCAAACATGCAACAGCAGCATACTCACCACTGCCGATCGGTGACGAATCTTCATCTACCTTTATCTGCTTAGAAACGCTTGTAATACAGGGAGGATTTAAAGCAGTCCCAGGAGCCGTCACATACAGAGTCATGTTGTATGTACCTTCATCATCATATGTATGCGTTATTCTACCAAAATTACTTCCATCAGCAGCAGTCTGAGTCACCGTGGTGTTATCACCAAACTCCCATTGTAAAGTATAGTCTTCATACTGGCTTGGAGTAGCTAATGCTTCTTGAGCGTACTGCCATATAAATGAAACTGTCAACTCATCTTTAGCTTCAGTAAAATCTGCCCCACACTCGCCTACAAAATTAGATCCTTGATTTACTTTTTTAATTGATATATAAGTTGGATATTTTAATACTGAAGATGACATACCTTTTGTATCTATGTGTGCCTTAATTTGGTCGAATATTCTTGAATTTTTTATTGAATAAACGATACCCGTATCAGAGTAATAAATAATTTGTCGGCCTACTTGTACTAAGCCTTCATGATTAACGACACTTCTCATGACATCATTAAGACCTAAGTTTTGTATTTTATTTAACCCATCAGAAATTTTAGTAGCGAGATTTTGGCGTGCCAACATCGAATTCTCTTGATCAAAATTACTTCGATAAAGGGACTTAAACTTCATTTGATTGGCAAATCCGTTAAAGACAATTTCACCAGCATCATAGTCATCATCCTCTTTCCCTTTTCTAAGATTATAATTTTCTAAATTAGACACTCTCTCAGCTAAACTCTCAGCCACAAACTGTAGTGAGGACTTACTATTAAAGATTAACATTCTTCGATTGGACCTAACGTGAGATGAATAGTCATAGCTAATATCTGGACCAGCTCTGAGTTTGCCCTTCTTCTGGCTTTCCGTCGCATCACCGTCGGACAGATCAAAAGAAGCTTCTTTTTCACAACTTTGATAAATAATGATTGACATTAATAGAACTACGAATTTTAAATACTTCATCTATACTTTTTTTTAAATTAACTAATGACTGAATCATAATCTATCAATAAGATATCAGTGAATGATGCATTACAAATTCTCTTTTAATTAGCTGATCAGCAAATTAAAACTCTTAGATTTTATATATTCCTAATGCCTTGAATTGATTTAATTCAAGTCATAGAATGAGTTATAATCCTAATAAAAAAGAAATGAAATTTTAATGAAAAATTTATTACATCATTTATGAGAGCATTTCACCAAATCTATTTAAAATATGACTCTGATAAATTTCCTTTCGTAGATGAGACGTAAATATTCTTAGTATATAATGGCTTTATCATAAATATAAAATCACAATACTCTTATTTTACTATTAAATCCTACAGACTTATTAATAGAAATTTTAATTTAAATCATCGTAGTACATTTTAATTTTAGAATAGCTATTAAAATTCTGACAATACAGTCGGAATAAATCCAAATCATATCAGTATCTTGTTGTAATGTCTTCACTCCATATAGAATTTATCTCTGACTATATCTGCCCATGGTGCTATCTTGGTAAAGTGCGGCTCGAAAGAGTCAAACAAAAATTAGCAGGAGAATTAGAGCTTGACATCGAAGTCAAACCCTATGTGCTGTACCCACACATCACTGAAGCAGGCGAGCCCAAGACCAATTTTGTAAAAAAATCCAAACCTGGTATGGGCCGAAGCTTGAAAGCTGAAGCTGCCATAGAAAATATATCTTTCAATTATCACCTCATCGAGAGGATTCCATACAGCCTCAATGCACATCGCCTGACATGGCTCATACAGGATAATGTAGAGAAATATGAGCTGTCTAAGCTCCTTTTCCACAGCTACTTTGAAGAAGGGAAAGACATCGGAAACCTTGAAGTGCTTAGTGAAGTCATTAAAAAAATTGGATTATCAAAAAAGCTCATTGATCAACTTAATACAGAGAGAACGCAGCAAGCAGTGGATGCTTATTTATCTGAGTTGAAGTCATCATTCATATCAGTGGTCCCTACGCTAAAACTGAATCACAGTGTAGTCATCAATGGTCTTCAGTCTGAAGAGATATGGGAAAAGTATTTTGTCAGGGCATCGAGGATGGCTGTATAAATAATTATCACCGGCGGGCAAAGCCAGCTTCAGAATCGCATTACGAAAAATTCAGTTTTTATGATTCAGAACATTTTGATTGTTCCGTATTTTCTAATTAACTGATTCTACATTACTCATAAAAAGTTCACATTAAACCCATAGTTTAGCCACTGATTCAAATTATAACATTGGATAAGCTAAAATCATATTTAAACCAATTCGACATAGTTCCTACCGCAGTGAAACCTCTAGCAGGCTACATCAGCGAAAATTATAGAATCTCTGATCAGGATGGCAAGCACTGGCTATTAAAAATATACAGAGACGAATCTGAAAAATCACTTATCGAAACTGAGAACAACATTCTAGTAGAACTACAAAACAAACTAAATGTAGAGCTTTCTAATCCTAAAGCCAATCGAAATGGTGAATACATCACAAGTCTCTCGGATGGCTCTTTCTGTAGGCTGCTCACTTATATAGAGGGTACATTATTACTTCATTCTGATTTGTCATCGACATTGCTTAGAGATTTTGGTCATCAGGCGGCACAGTTTGACATAGCGCTCCTTGATCAGATTAATCCAATGATCGCAGCTAAAGTAGATAAGTGGGATTTGAAATATTTTTCCCTAAGTAAAAAGGATGTTCACCATATAGCTGAGCCTTCAGAACGAAAAATCGTTGATTACTTCATAGATCAGTTTGACGCTCATGTCAATGAACATATCCAGTCACTTAGGCATTCTGTGATTCATAATGATCTCAATGATCAAAATATACTCGTAGAAAAAGGCCGTATCAAAGGCGTTATTGATTTTGGGGATATGGCTTATAGTCCTCTGATATTTGAGTCGTCTATCGCTATGACTTATATTATGCTTTCTGCTGAAGAACCTGTTAATGCGGCAAGTATATTCTTACAAGCTTATCATCAATCGCTGCCATTATCTGAACAAGAAGTAAGGCTGCTTTACTATTTAGTCGCAGGTCGACTGTGTACAAGCGTGATCAGCTCAGCTAAAGCCAAAGCTGAAGGAGTAGAAAACGACTATGTCATATCTAGTGAAAAATCTTCATGGAAGCTACTTCATTACTGGATTACTCAAAATCCAATCGGCGTCACAAATGCTTTCTTAAAAGCCACTGACTACCCCATAAAAGATGTACAGGAACAAATAAAATATAGAGAAACCCGAAGAACAAAGCTGATCTCTCCCGCCGTAAAAATGAGCTATGACTCCCCCATTCATATGCAGAGTGCAGCCTTCCAGTATATGCATGACATACACGGACGTACATACCTAGATGCCTACAATAACATCCCTCATATAGGTCACTGTCACCCTGCAGTCACACAGGCCATCAGTCACCAAGCTAGAACGCTCAATACAAATACAAGATATCACTATGATTCATTGGGCGAATATGCTGAACAGTTACTCAGCTATTTTCCTGAATCATTAAGCCATGTTTTCTTTGTCAATTCTGGAAGTGCCGCCAGTGATCTATCCATAAGGCTAGCACAGAACTATACTGATCATCAGCAGATAGCCTGCATAGAAAGTGGTTATCATGGAAATACCCAGATCGGCATCAATATCAGCCCATATAAATACAGCGGCAAAGGGGGTAGTGGCCTACACGAGCAAATCATAGAACTTCCACTACCCAAACTGTACAAGGGCCAAATGTCATGCGCAAAAGATTATGTTGAAGATGCTATTTCAAAAATAGAAGAGTCGCTTTCGAATGGACAGTTCATTGCAGGATTCATAGCAGAAGCTATTTCTGGATGTGGAGGTCAGGTACCATTAGCCCCAGGATACATCAAGGGAATGCATGAATATCTATCGCTACATCACATCCCCATGATCATAGATGAAGTGCAGACTGGCTTTGGCAGAATGGGCAGTCACTTCTGGGCCTTTGAGCTAAATGATATTATTCCAGACATGGTCGTCTTAGGTAAGCCTATGGGAAATGGACATCCGTTGGCGGCCGTCGTATGTACTCAGGCTATCGCAGAAGCCTTTGACAATGGGATGGAATTCTTCAGTTCTTTCGGCGGTAATCCTGTGTCATGTGAAGTAGGTAAGGCTGTTATCTCAGTGATAGAAAAAGAAGGTCTACAGCAAAATGCACTGGAAGTAGGTCAGCATATGTCTCAGCAGCTATTAGTACTAGCTGATACTTACCCAGCTATAGGGGATGTCAGAGGTCATGGCCTATTCTTAGGTGTGGAATTAATGGATGAAACAGGGGAGCCCGATACCCACCTCGCCCACTATGTAAAGCATTACCTAAAGGATAGATACATCCTCACCTCTACTGATGGAAAATATGATAATGTTCTTAAAATAAAGCCGTCACTCTGCTTTACTAAGTCTAATGCGGATCAATATTGTGAAGTGCTACAGGAGGCATTAAAAGCATATTAATACATAGTATATCCTACCTGATTAGAGCTTATGGTATAGTCTCATTAGCTATTTCAAATAACTTGCAACTAAAAAGAGATATTCAGTGTTAATCCGGCTGAAGTGTCTTTCCGTTAAATTAAACGATTTGATTAAGTTAGTAGTCTTGCAAAAGGTGCTTGATTCTATACATTTATCTATGTTTACAGACCAGCAGCATAGATCTTAATTGATAAGTCAGTGAATTTTAAATTACTGAATGTTAATCTATACAGCCACTTAACTATTATTCTTAGGATATTCTATAATTTGACATTTTAGGATGACTAATTAAATTAAAAATAATATGATAAAAAATTCATCTTTTCTTCTATTTGTTTTCCTGCTTTGCTCCCAGTTAGTAAGTGCCCAGTCTACTACAGATTCGGTCTTGATGTCCAGAGATTACACTAGTATAGAAGAAGCCAGTAAAAATCCAGAGAATGTCTACAGGCTCAAATTAGAAAATCGAGACTTGCAAATTCCAGATTCTATATGGTTAAAGTTCACCAACTTGACGTACTTAAGTTTAAAAAATGACCATCTTAAAGAGATACCAGCAAACATTGGTTATTTAAAAAATCTTAAAGTACTTGATTTAAGTGGAAATGATTTCAAAGTATTGCCATCGACATTGGTCAACTTGACGAATCTTGAGGATTTATATCTCAATGATGAAAAATTCATAAATTTTGAAGAAAATATACCTATCCTTAGCAAACTGCCTAATCTAATATCCCTCCATGTAGAAAATGACGGTTTAGAATCATTGCCTAATAATATGGATAGACTCAGTCACTTGGAGTTCTTATATTTAAATAACAATCACCTAAAAGATTTACCTACAGAAGTTGGTTATTTAAATAATTTAAAAGTACTTGATTTAAGTGGAAATGATTTCACGCTGCTACCATCTACATTCGTCTATTTGACTAATTTAGAAGAGCTATTTCTAAATGATGATAAGTTCTTAAACTTTGATCAAACCATCCCAATTCTCAGCACGCTCCCTAAACTAAAGTCGCTGCATATAGAAAATGATGGCCTTAATGCATTACCTAAAGACATTGGTCGCCTTAGCCATTTAGAATCGCTGTATCTCAATGATAACAAATTCAAAACACTACCTCCAGAATTAAAAGATTTAAAAGAACTGGAGTATATCGATCTTCATGGGAATGAGTTCACACTTCCAGACAGTGAAATGCAACACCAAAGTGTAAGATTTAGAATTAGATTTTAAAGCGAATTTGTTGTTTCACTCTAATACCTTTGACTACCAATTCGAATAGAAAACAAAGACGGAGCGTTTATCAGAACTCAATTCAATCGATCTGAAAAGCTGAATGGATTCTATAGAACTGAATAGGGATCGATAAAAGATGATGCCTATATCAAAGTGATTATCGTATCAGGATCAAGTAGCACTTTCTAAGTAAGAGTTGATCTGAAAGCGACTAATTCTATGGGGTTCAGACGGGATATGACCCAGCGATTAGCCAGAAAGACCAGAATTAATCGGGATAAGGAATTGGACGCTCAGAATGGTGCACGTGAAAAGTATCTAAGAATAGCTTTGAGGTTATTACTAAGAATTAAATTCCCCCAAAATGTTGGTTGGTAATTTACATTAGAGTAATGCCTAAAATTATAGCTTTACGAAGATATACAACTATCGGATACAGATACACGTCTATCTAAATTCTCAGAATAATCCAAAACTGACATTCTATCATGCTGTGAGATATTTCTACTATTCATTAACTTCCTGCTATGAATGAGCTATCATACCTGACACTTTCAGATCTAAGTCCTGAACAATTAGCCACATATCGTCAAGCAGTCATAGATGCCTTCCCTGCAATAATCAATGAATCAGAAATTATACAAACATATTGGGATCGAATCGAAAGTTATTTTCCAGATCATCAGTTATTTGCAATAAATAAAAATGGCAGTTTAATTGGCTTTGCAAATGCGATACCTTGTCACTGGGATAAACCTATCAAAAACTTGCCCCAAGAAGGCTGGGACTGGCTCGTAAAAAAGGGCATTACCGATCATGAGCAAGGCATAGCAGCTAATCTGGTAGGTGGTCTACAGATCATTATTACAAAGCATAATCTGGGAAAAGGTTACAGTAAATTAATGATAGCAAAACTTAAGGAACTCAAGAATAAATATAAATATGACCATTTAGCCATTCCCATAAGACCCACCTTTAAACACAAGCATCCTGAAATGAAAATGTCAGAATATTTAAAGCTACAAAAAGATGGTCAAGTATATGATCCATGGATTAGGACTCATCTGAAGTGTGGTGCGGCTATTATAAAAGTCTGTGAAAACTCCATGAACTTTAAAGGAGATATCGCTTTCTGGGAATCTCTGCTGAATCAAAAAATAAAGTCATCTGGCACGTATACACTGGAGGGAGCACTGAATCAAATCATTGTTAATCTTGAAGAAAATACCGGTGAATATCGTGAAGAGAATATTTGGGTTTATTATGGGTAGAGCTGATCTATATCTGCATTCACTTAGCTTGTACAGACTCGAGAAGCCTGCGCGTCTCAGGTAGGGGTCTAATACCAAATTCTTCATTTAAGACCGTTTCGCACTGTTGATATGTCTTGATGACCATGGGTCGATTGCCCTTTGACGCATAGGCTTGCATCTGCAGTCTGTATGCGTCCTCCCAGACAGCATCAATCAGTAAAGCTTGTTGTGCTAATCTAACACTCTCCATCGGATTTTGATCAATCATTAGTTCACCGAGAGTTATCAAGGCACCAATCACTATTAATTGAATTCTCTCACGCTCCGAACTGCTCCAATCTTCATACATTCGATTAGGTAGATAGGAACCTTCGTATAACTCAAGTGCTTTTTGAAATGCCTGAATGGTAAGCTTTTCATCTATGACAATAGATTGGTTTCCTATTCTGATGAGGTCCTCTACAGCTGTCACATCCACCCATACCATATCTGTATTCAGTTGATATGTTATACCCTGTCGATGTATATATTTCGGTTCTGTGCGGCTTTTTCGTTCAGGCTCTAAGACCTTATGGATACCGTGCAGTGCTACTTTAAATGTCTGATCAGCACTTGAAGGTGATATATCATCCCATATCCGATCTATGATTTGCTCCT
>Ga0209187_1002673_pt1 | contig 16313 bp, 10 predicted proteins | sample BantaG_FD_187430 | JGI IMG/M metagenome (GOLD analysis project Ga0209187, IMG submission 187430) | Marine algal microbial communities from Bantry Bay, Ireland - BantryBay_4 metaG (SPAdes) (version 2) | ecosystem: Host-associated > Algae > Red algae > Unclassified | place: Bantry Bay, Ireland... | reverse complement strand
CGAATCCGCGCAGGCGACCGAGCAGTGGCTCAACCGCATCCGCCACGACCCGGCCCGCTTTCTCGACAAGCGCATCCGGCTCGAGATGGCCCGCCGTCGTGCCGCCGGCCAGGCGGCACCCGCCGGCGGGAGCGGCTGGTGAACCGCGCCATCGGGCCGATGCGATCGACGCGGCTTCGCCGGCGAACCCGGCCCTCGTTGCCTGTCCCGTTGCCTGTTCTGCTACTTGTCCGGTTGCCTGTCCTGTTACCTGTCCTGTTGCCTGTCCGGTTACCTGCCCGGTTACCTGTCCGGATACCTCTCCTGCTGCTGATCGCGAGCAGCCTGCCGCCGGCCCTCCGCGCGCAGGAACCCACGACCGGCATTCGCCTGACCGTGGCCGAAGACACCGTCTACGTGGGCGACAGCGTGACGCTCGAGATCGAGTCGGTCGGGCTGCTCGAACCGCTCGACACGTCGCCGCTGTTCATCGGCGCGGACCTGCTGCGCGAGACGGCCGGCACCCGCATCACGGTGATCGGCGGACAGGTGATGGACGTGCGCACGCGCCGCATGGAGTTCCTGCCGCGCGCCGAGGGCGCGGTGGCCTTCGGTCCGCTGCGCGGCGAGACGGCGAATGGTCCGGTGCAGTCCAACCGCGTCGTGGTCACGGTCGCGGCGCCGGTCGAGGACGTCTGGCAGCCCGGCACCGACGACGCGCGCGCCGAGATCAGCCTGTCCTCCAGCACGCCCTGGGTGCGCGAGCAGGTGACGCTCGACATCGTGCTGCGGCACCGCTTCGCCATCGCCGACGAGACCATCGAACTGCCCGACCTCGCGGGTTTCGACGTGTTGCCGGTGTTCGAGCGACGTCGCACCCTCGAACCCGCGGACGAGACAAGCGAGACGTCGAAGCCGATGCGCCGCATCGCCTGGCGGTACCTGCTCTGGCCGCGGCGATCCGGCCCGCTCGAGATCGGCGCGCTCCGCTGGCAGGGCACGATGGTCCGCTCGCGCACGGCTCGCGGCCCGATCGACACCGGCACCGCCCCACAATCGCTCGACGTGCGCGCGGCCCCCGCCGACGCCGACGCCTGGTGGCTGCCGGCGAGCGCGCTGAGCCTGAGCGACGGCTGGTCCAGCGATCTGGCCGACCTGACGGCCGGCAGCGAGATCGAACGCACCTTGACGGTCGAGGCGCGAGGCGTGCTGGCGAGTCAGCTGCCGGTCGTCGAACCGCTGGCGTCGCGCTCGTTCACCAGCGTCGCGCTCGGTGGCAGCCGCGACCAGCAACTGATCGGGGACGTGGTGACCGCGACGGCGAGCTACCGCTTCCGGCTCACTGCCCGCAGCCCCGTGCCGGTCTTTCTCGACACCGTCCGCGTCGGGTGGTGGGACACCGTGAACGAGGCCGCCGCCGAGGCGATCGTCCCGGCACGCCGCGTCGACATCGGTCTGCCGGACCGGGCCGACCTGCTGGCGGACGTGGCCCTCGAGCAGGGCGCGGGCTCGCGCACGTGGCTGGCCTTGCAGAGCGTCGATCTGCCGGCGGCGGCGGGCCTCGCTCTCGCCGCCGCGCTGACGCTCGGCATGGCGATCAGCGCGCTGATGCCGCTGTGGCGCCGGCGTCGCCGGCAGGCCGGACGCGCCGAGCCGGCCGTACTGCCACCGCCCTGATCAGGGCGCGGGCAAGGCCTCGTTCGGCAGGATCGTCACGCCCCAGGGGTAGCGTCCGACCTTGATCGTCTTCGTCGCCTTGCGGGCCGCGACGTCGACCACGGTCACGTCGCCCGACACGCCGTTGGTGGTGTAGAGCTTGTCCTCCTCCGGCGTCAGCGCGAGGTGCCAGACACGTCGCCCGACCAGCACGTAGTCGATCACCTCGAACGTGGCTCGATCGACCACGGCGACATGGTTGGACGGGCCGAGGGCGATGAAGGCGAGCGCGCCGTCCGAGGTCAGTTCCATGCCGACCGGCTGCACGCGATCGCGCGAGATGCCCGGGATCTCGAACTCGAGCGTGTGCACGATCTGCTGCGTGGAGGTGTCGATGATCGAGACCGTGCCGCCGATCTCGGCCGACACCCAGAGCTCGGTGTCGTCGGCGTTGAACTCGGCGTCGCGCGGGCGCTGCCCCACGAGCGTGTTGGCGACGATCTCGCCGGCCTCGGTGTCGATCCAGTGCGCCATGTTCGAGGTCTCTGAGGTGACGATGGCCCAGCGACCGTCGTGGCTGACCGCCATGCCCTCCGGCTCCACCCCGACATCGATCTGCGCGATGACGGTGCGCGACTCCACATCGACCACGGTCGCGATCGCGTCGTCCTCGTTCGCGATGTAGAGCCGCTTGTCGTCCGGGTGCAAGGCGAACTGCTCCGGATCCTCGCCGCTCGGCAGGTCGTGGAGGATCCGATCGGTAGCCACGTCGATGACCTGCACCGCGTCCGAATCGGAGGCGCACACATACAGGCGCGTGAAGTCGCGCGACAGGGTCACGCCGCGGGGCCGCTCGCCGACCTCGATGGTGCGGATGACCTCGTCGGTCTCGCTGTCGATCACGCTGACGGTGTGGTCCTTCTCGTTGGACACGTACACCCAGTGCGCACTCGCGACGGGCGCGATGCACAGCGCGACGAGCGCGACTAGCGCGGCCAGTGCGGCGAAGGCGGTCGAGGTGGCCCTGGCCGATGGCGCGACCGGGGCGACCGGAGCGAACGGGGCGGGCCGGGCCCCGCGCGCCGCGCGGCCGATACCGGCGGTGTTCGACCGATCGACGACGGTCGGGATCACGGGTCGGGCGGGTCGGTCGACGGACGTCATGTCACGGGTCTCCTCGGGCTGGCGGATCGCTCGGCCGATCACGGCGGCCCACGCGGTCGCGGCCATCGGCGCGATCAGGCCGGGCAGGATCATTCGGCGAAGGCCGTGCACACGGACTCGCGCCGGTCGATGCCGAGCGTATCGAGTTCGGTGCGCTCGTGCAGGAAGCCCTCGAGCGGCGCGTTGGCCACGACCGCGTTCGCGTGCACCAGCGGGATGCGCTGCCGAAGCTGCCCGTTCCAGTCGCGAAAGCCGAGACTCGCGCCCTTGAACGCCGCGAGCGCGAACGCCTCCGAGAGCAGGTAGTCGCGCAGCACGGCGGGCTCGGTCGACGCGGTCCGGGTCACCGCCTCGCCGAGCGCACGCACCGCCGCCCAGGCCGCGTAGTCATAGGCGGTCATGCCGCGCGAATGGGCGTCCTCGAAGCGCGATTGCAGCTGCGCCGCCCCCCACTGTTCGACCACCGGACTCCAGTCGGTCGGCACCAGCCCCGCGCTGCCCGCCACCGGTCGCGGCAGCCAGGTGTTGTAGAGCAGGTACTCCGCGAAGTCGCGCGCCTCGTCGGCGACCACCACCACGTCGTACCTGCGCGCGCGCGTCACCGCCGGCATCTCTCGAGAGGCGCTTCGGCGGAGATCCGCGTTCGCGGTCCAGTCCCGTTTCTCGACGATGTCGAGACCGAACTTCGTGGCCGAGCGCGTCAGCGCATCCGCCCAGGCGGCATCCGCCTCACGACGCCCCTCGACGAGGAAGACCTTCGACCAGCGGCGGCTGGACAGGAACTGCATCAGCGCGTCGGCCAGCATGTCGCGCGAGGCCACCGTGTGCAGGAGGTTCGCGCGGCAGTCCGTCTCGCGCACGGCACGGTCGCGGGCGCGCGCGTTGAACAGCAGATCGTCCGCCGCCTCCGCCAACCCGGCGATGGCGACGAGCACATCGGCGGGCGCGTCGACGACCACGTTGCGGGCGCCTTTGCCCAGCGCCTCGCGCGCGCGCTCGAGCAGGGATTCCCCGGGCGTGGCGATCACCGCCTCGAGCGCGTAGTCCTGCCCGAGAAAGCGCCCCGTGGTGTCGTTGTCCGCCACGCCGAGCTCGGCCCCGCGGAGCCCCTCGTCATCGGGCGGGCGCACGCGCGTCGACAAGGTCGCCGGGGCGGCTACCCGCTGCTGCAGGTAGAGGATATCGACGACGGTGTCGGCGCGCGCCGGACCGCCGAGCAGCACGGACAGCGCGAACGCCGCGGCACACGGCACGCGAGGCGGGAAACGGGGCATCGGGGGATCGCGATGGTTCAGCGCCAGCCGCACGGCGACCCGCAGGGGCGACGGCCGGCGGTGATGAGGGGGAGCGTTCGCATGGTGGACGGCGTTCTCGGGCAAGCCCGAATCGTCGCCGAGGGCAGCGCCGCCTCCTATGGGTCATCGGTACCACCGGCGGCCACGCTGGCGGCCGCCTTGGCGACGCCCTGGCCGACGGCCGGAACGCACGCCGGCAAGGGCGAGACATCGAGATTCACAACGGCGATGAATCGGCGCATGCTGAGGGTCCCGGGTGCCCGGACCGACGCGAGACGGATTCTCGCCGACCCCTCGCCCGTAATCTGGAGGGAGTGAATCGTGACCCTGACCACCAAGGTCCTTCTGGCCATGGCACTCGGCATCGCCGTGGGACTCGCCATCAACATCCTCGGGCTGGCCGCCGACGGCTCGTTCATGCAGTTCTACCTCGTCGACGGCCTGTTCAACATCGTCGGCAGGATCTTCGTCAACGCGCTGAAGATGCTGGTCGTCCCGCTCGTGCTGTTCTCCCTGATCAGCGGCGTCTGCGGCATCGGCGACATCCGCCTGCTCGGGCGCATCGGCTCCAAGTCGTTCCTGCTCTATATGATGACCACCGCCGTGGCCATCGCGAGCGCGCTTGCGGTCGCCGGCCTCACCGGCATCGGCAAGGGCATGGAGGGCACGACGGCGGCAAGCTTCGAGGGCGCCGAGGCGCCGGCTCTGTCCGACGTGCTGATCAACATCGTGCCCAGCAACCCGGTGTCCGCACTGGCCCAGGGCGAGATGCTCTCGATCATCTTCTTCTCGATCCTGGTCGGCATCAGCCTGCTGATGGTCGGCAAGAAGGCCGCCCCGCTGATGAACGCCATCGATCTCGCCAACGAGGTGATGATGAAGATGGTCGGCATCATCATGTCGCTCGCGCCCTACGCGGTGTTTTGCCTGCTCGCGAAGGCGATGGCGCAGCTCGGCCTCGACCTGTTCGTGCAGCTCATCGGCTACGTGGTCGTGCTGATCGCGGTGCTGCTCCTGCATCTCTTCGTGACGCTGCAGGGCACCTTGCTGCTGTTCTCGGGACTGAACCCGCTCACCTTCCTCAGGAAGATGCGCAACGTCCAGGTCTTCGCGTTCAGCACCTCGAGCTCGAACGCGACCATCCCGGTCACGCTCCGCACCGTGACCCAGCGTCTCGGCGTCGACCGTTCGGTCGCCTCGTTCACCGTGCCCTTCGGCGCGACGATCAACATGGACGGCACGGCGATCATGCAGGGCGTGGCCACGGTGTTCATCGCGAACATCTACGGCGTCGAGCTCGGCGTCGGCGGCTACCTGACGGTCATCCTGATGTCGGTGCTCGCCTCGATCGGCACCGCGGGCGTTCCCGGCGTCGGCCTGATCATGCTCTCGATGGTGTTTACCCAGGTGGGCCTGCCGCTCGAGGGCATCGGCCTGATCCTCGGCGTGGATCGCCTGCTCGACATGGTAAGGACGGCGGTCAACGTCTCGGGAGACGGCGTCGTCTCGACGATCGTCGCGAAGAGCGAAGGCAAGCTCGACCGCGCCGTCTTCGACGACCCGATGGCCGGAGACCTCGCCGGCGAAGAAGGGGTGCACATCTCGCCGCAGGCCGCGTAGGCTCTACGCGGGCGGCGCCCTCGTCGACGCCGCCCGCGAACCCGTACCGGGGACGCGTCTCTCTCCCGACGATCACCGGACACGGATGACCCGACCATGGCGGGAATCGCCGCCCTCGCCTTCGCCTACGTCTTCTCGCAGTTCTACCGCTCCTTTCTCGCCGTACTCACGCCGGATCTGACGGCGGCACTCGGTGTGAACAAGGGCGATCTGTCCCTCGCCGCCGGTGTCTGGTTCCTGACCTTCGCCGCGATGCAGTTTCCCGTCGGCATCGGGCTCGACCGCTTCGGACCCCGGCGCACCGCGGGCGTCATCTTCGGGCTCGCGGGCACGGGCGGCGCGTTCCTGTTCGCCCTCGCGAACGGCCCGATGGCCCTGGTCGTCGCGATGGGCCTGCTCGGCATCGGCTGCGCCCCGGTGCTCATGAGCGGGATCTTCCTGTTCGCCCGCCGCTTCGACCCGATGCGCTTCGCCGTGCTCTCCTCCTGGCTGATCGCCTTCGGCAACCTCGGCAACGTGATCGGCACCGAACCGCTCGCCGCCGCTGCCGAGGCCTACGGCTGGCGGGGGGTCATGGCGGGACTCGGCATCTCCAACCTGATCGTCGCCGTCGCCGTGCTGCGTTTCGTCGAGGACCCACCGGTGGAGTCGAGCGCGGGCGCCGGCCTCCGCGGCTACGTGACCCTGCTGAAGACCCCGGCGCTCTGGACCATCTTTCCGATGGTGCTGCTCTGCTACGCCCCGGTGGCCGGTATTCGCGGTCTCTGGGCCGGCCCGTGGTTGCAGGACCTGTTCGGCGCGGACGCGCTGCAGATCGGACGGACGACCCTGTGGATGGCGCTCGCGATGGTCGCGGGCTCGATCCTGTACGGGCCGCTCGATCGCTGGCTCGGCACCCGCAAGTGGATCGTGATCGGCGGGAACGCGGTCGTCGTGAGCGTCATCGCCACCTTCGCCCTGAACCCTCTCATCGGGCTCGGCACCGCGACCCTGCTGCTGGTGACGCTGGGCGTCGCGGGCACCAGTTACGCCGTCCTCCTCGCCCACGGGCGCGCCTTCGTCGCGGCCGACCTCGTCGGCCGAGGCGTGACCCTGCTCAACTTCTTCTCGATCGCGGGCGTCGGGCTGATGCAGTTCGCGACGGGGCGGCTCGTCGCCGCGCAGGCCGATCCGTCGAGTGTCGAGAGCTATCGCCTGCTGTTCGCGAGCTATGCCTTCGCGTTGCTGTTCGCGATGACGGTGTATCTGGGGTCGCGGGATGCGCCGCCGAAGGCAAGCGCGTGACGGCATTGCCGTCGAACAACTACCGAGCAACTGGCGCCTTGGCACGGGACGCACGCGCCGGTAGGGCGCTGGGAGACAGCGATCGGCTCGCGCGAGCGAAGAGTTACGTCTTCACGGCACGTCGCGGTAGTGACGGTTCATGTGAGACCAGTAGCGCTGGCGGCCGGTGAAGGGCACGGCCCCGCTTTGTCAGCCTGAGCCTGGACACTACCTGTTCGAGTTGACATTGCTTTCACGGGCATCACGCACTCAGCTGTCGAGCGACCCGACTCACGCTCGGCGACAGACCCACGATCAGCGCCGCCTGCGTCGGCGAAACAGCCCGATCGTCGCGACACCGAACAGCAGCGACAGTGCGAGCGAACCACGCGCATCACCGGCGATGGAACAGCCACCACCACCGCCAGACGATCCACTGCCGCCGCCGGTGTCTGCCGTCGGCGCCGACGCGCCACCGTCACCCGTGCCTGCATTGTTCGTCCTGCCAGTATCCGACGCCAGCAGCTCGCCGGAGTCGGCCAACGCTACCGGCATGGATGAGAACGCCAGATTGTCGAAGTACCCGACGCCGGTACTGCCGCCGGTCGCGCGCACGATGGCACCGTTGAACGGTCGGCCCGGGTCGAGAATGTCGGTGGTGATGGCGTACTCGCGAGTCTCGGGACCGACCGTGTAGACCAGTGCGGCGCGTTCCCGATCCAGCTCGATCGACATCGGATAGCTGGTATCCAGCGCGATCGCGAGATCGAATCGGCCGCACTCGTCGCCATTGCCCGCGATCAGCTCCACGGTGTCGTCGAACTGTGCGTCGTTGGAGCGGAACGCACAGTACTGGACATACCGTCCACCGTCAGCGGCGGCCACCAGCAGCATCTCGGCGTAGGTGCGGCCCTCGCTACCCCCCTCTGCAGACAGATCGTTGTACAGCGATGCGCCGACACCGACGCGGACTTCGCCCCCGGTGGCGAAGACCGACTCGGCGGACAGGGTCACGTCGGCCCCGGTGAAGTCGCTGCCGCCGGCGATGAACAGGATCGTATCCTGGTCATCGTCCGTCAGCGCCACATTGGACAAGCGGGCTCGACCACCGGCGATCGTGATGTCACGACCCGGTGCTCTGGTGCTGAAGTGCGGCGCGTAGGGCGCGATGATGCCCGGCCCTTCCGCGAAGTCGCGGCTGAAGGTATCGGTCTCGATCGCGTGCACCCACCCGATCGCCCGGCCGGACGTGCCGCGGTGGTTCACCGTGACCAACGTGAACGCCTCGGCCGCCTGGAACGCCTGTGTGGGCAGGGGAATCTCCAACCGACGCTCGTCAACGGACGCAACCAGCAACCCCTGATCGCGGTCGATCTCAACAGCCAGTCGGTAGACGGCGTCCAGTGCCGGGGTCAGGTCGTCGAACTGGAAGAAGTTTTCACCGTCGATGACGTTGTAGCGCTCATCGCTGCCATCGGCCAAGCGGCGATTCGTGTTGACCGAGACGCGCAGGCGCCCGTCGCCTCGAAGCTGCAACTGTACCTGGATGGACACATCGCCTTCTCGACCATCGGCACCGCCGTCCTGCACGTCGTTGAAGAACACCGCACGGATCGAGATCTGTGCGTCGGCATTCGGGTCGGGCGGCAACCGCGAATCGCTGCGGAGGCTGACGTCGGCCTGCAGACGATCAGATGGTCCATTGACGTAGATCTCGGCGTAGTTGCTATTGTCCGGTTCCGACGTGTCGCGCGAGTTCGTCTGCAGCTCGATCGCCCCGTCGGCGAAGGTGACGCCGGTTTCGCCTCGACCCTGACGACTGCCACCCCAGAAGCCGAGGGCGCCCGCCCCGTCAGCCTCGAAATCGTCGACGAAGGACACATCGCGGTTGAAGTCGTAAGGCGCACTGATCGTGTCGTCCACGGCCAGCGTCGCCGGATCGACCGGCTCGGGGAAGGCAGCGGGCATGGTGACTCCGGCCGCCGCCTCGCTCGGTGTGAGGGCTGACGGCGATGTGCGCAGATCGTCGACGAATCCGACCACGCTGGCACCGGCGTCGGCGGACACATAGACAAAGCCGACTGGCCGGCTTCCGTCGAACACACCGGCCAGGGTCTGCACGTGCTGGAAACCGTCGAAGCGGAACGTGATGATCGATGCATCGCGATCCAGCGTGATGGCCGCGCGATACGGTGTGTCCAACTCGACCCGCGTCGGGAACCGGGCGCAGCGACCACCGTCGTCGAGCAATCCCGATCGGTCATCGAACTCCGCATCGTTCGATCGGGTCAGACAATACTCCACTTCCCGCAGCCCATCGGTCCGGGCCCGCAGCGAGATCGTGGCGCGCACGTCGCCGGTCCGCCCATCGAAGCCACCATCGCTCGTGTCGTTGAACCACTCGGACTCGAGTCCAGCATCGATTCCACCACTCCCGATGTCCGATGCACTGGACAGTTCCAACACGGCCTCGATGTGATCGTTCTGTTGCCGGGGCGCGAGCTCGACACTGTTGAAGCCCTGGTTCAAGGAATCCCTTTCGAGCCTCGCCCGCCCGTCGATCACCGTCGCACTGCCGGGGCGTTCGTCAGAAAAGAACTGAGCGGCGTAGCGATCGACCACGGGCGTCGTGCCGGCGAAATCCACCGTGCCGCTGGCCGTCGTGATCGAGCTGATGCGGGCAGCGGCAAAGGTCTCGTTCGAGACGCCGAGCGCAATGCTCGTCTCCGGATCGGCCGCCCGGTTGAAAGGGCCAGCCAGCGTTCCGGTGCGCGACTCGTCATCGATGCTGACCGTCAGCGTGCCGCTGGCCCTGTCGAAGCTGTACCCGTAAGTCACGGATGTACCCGGCGTGACGGCGATGCCGAAGTCCGCGCAATTCAGGTCATCGTCGAATGCCGGGTAGCTCTCGAACCCGTCCGGCCCATCGCGTCCCACGCACGCATACGCGGCAAGCGTTCCGTCGCCTTGAGCAAAGACACCGACGTTGACACTCACGTTACCGACACCGCTTCCGCTGCCGTCGCCACCCGCGGCGAGATCGTTGAATAGCACTCCCCGAACGCCGAAGTCGACGCCGGACGATCCGTCGGCTGCAAGTGCAAGCGTCGGTTCGATGCTGGCCGTCACGCTCAGCCGGTCGCCAATCGGGTACAGCCGCAGGTCCCGAACGCCCTGCGAACCGGCCGCACTGCTCGCCTCCATCACGATCGCACCCGGCTCGCCACGCGCCGATGCCGGCCCGGAACCGTCGAAGCTCTGCGTCGTGTAGGTGATCGAATCCGACGAGAAATCGTCCGCAAAGCCTGCGTCCTGCGCCACGCCGAGGGAGGGTAACGACATGAGGACGCTACAAGCCGTCGCCAGCGCTACCGGCAGCCGAGCGGTCAGTGACACAGCCGCTGCTGGTAAGCGAGGCCGTTCGAATCGATACGACATGGATCCGCTCTCATCAACACCTATCCATGACGATTCTACCCACTCGGTATCGCCCGGCGCATCACCCGATCGGGTGATGACCTTCGTGCAGCACGGCTTCTCGCAAGTGGCGACCCGACACTCGTTCTCGTTGCCGCCCGACATCGAGCGCAATGCCCGGGCGGTCAGAGCAAGTCGGTGACGCCGCCGGTCAGCCCGGCTTCCATTCCGCACATCGAGACTAGGCACCGGGGAGTCGGCGCTGAAAAACCTGTCGCGCTATCTGTACCGCGGCGTCATCGGCGACAAAATGATCCCCGAGTCCGATGTCCCGGTCATCCGTCCCTACGCGAGTTCCCGTCCATCCGAGTTCGACAGTTGGCGGCGTAAGTGGTTGATAACGCTGAAGTCAGCGTTTCAAATTGCCACTACAACGTAAGCGTTCATTTCAGGCCGTCTGTTGACGTAGCCGATTCGACCAGTCGGCGATTGTCGGAACGCAGCCGGTTGCTTTCGACGCCCACGCCGAGCGGAGCACGATCAGCAAGTGCTGCGCGCTAGCCTTTCGTATCGAGTTGGCTGATGTCCGGGCGCTACCCGGAACCGGCTAGATCCGATCTCAGAGGATCATCGGCAAAGCGCGTTTTCCACATGCGGGGCGTCAGCGCGATCACGTCGGAGGCCGGGTGATCGCCGACCCGTTGCAGCACGTCGACCAGGTAGACGTATGGGTCGACGCCGTGCAGCTTGCAGGTCGTGATCAGCGACTGGATGATGCCGACGTGTTCGGCCCCAAGCTCTGTCCAACAGAACATCCAGGCGCGCCGTCCCATCGCTATCGAGCGAATGCTGCGCTCGAGATGATTGGTGTCGATGGGCACATCCGGGTCGGCCAGGAAGACGCTCAGTTCAGCGCGGCGGTTGTCCAGGTACTGCAACGCTTTGGCGAAAGGGTTCTTCGGCGTCAGTGACGGGTCGAGCCGCTGCTCGGTGACGAAGGCGAAGATGGCATCGACGATCGGCGCGCTCGTCTTCTGCCGCAGGGCGAGCTTCTCGGCGCCCTCGAGCTTGTCCTCACGGATCACCTTCTCCACCGCGTACAGCGCACCGATCATGTCGAGCAGCTCGGCGGCGCGCTCGGGTTCGCTCTCCTGCGCCTCGAAGACCTTCCGTCGTCCATGTGCCCAGCACTGGGCATGCGTGATCGCCGCGTTCGCCTTGCAGAAGGACGCATAGGCGGCGTAGCCGTCAGTCACTATCGTCCCTCCGAACTGCGTCGACAGAATCCCCTCGACCACACGCCGGGCGCGACTATCGGCATAGATGAAGGCGACCTCGTCGTCCTCGCCGTAGATCGGCCAGAAGTAGCCCTGGTTCATTCGCCCCTTCTTCGTCTTGCTCTTGCCCGCCTTGATGGGCGTCTCGTCCATGGCCAGTACTTTGGAGCACAGAATGTTTCTTCGCTGCGACTCGACGATCGGCTCGAGGAGCATGATCGCGCGCCGCGCCAGGTTCGTCAGCGTCGAGCGAGCCAGAGTGATACCGGCTGCCTCCAGTCGCTGATGCTGACGGTAGAGCGGCAAATGGAAACTGAACTTGTCGACGAGCGTACCGGCGAGGAAGCTCACGTCCGCAAGGCTTCGCTCGAGCACGGCCGGCGCGCCCAGTGTCGGCATGATGTCACCGGACGAGGTCAACTTGATGATCGGCTGCTCGTAGCAGAGCACCGTGTAGCTCGCCGCCTGCTGGGCGAGCTTGTAGCGCTTCTCGGTACCGATGATCTCGTACTCGTCGGGCGAGAGGTCCTTCAGCCCATCGGGTTCGAGCGAGATGGTCTTGACGGGTACCGTGTCATCGAAGCGCAGGCCTTCGTCATTCACACAGCCGTCGGGGAAGTTCTTCTTCGAGGTGCCGCGTTCGTGTTCGGCGACCGTCTTCTTCGGCTTCTTCGCCTCGTCCAGCGAAGCGTCGCGCCCGAACAGGTCCTCTTGACCGGGTATGTCGAACGTCCGCTTCTCCGAGCGCGGTCCGAACAACAGCTTCTTGAGCGAATCGAGTTGCTGTTTTACGGAGGCGAGTTGCTCACGAAGCTCGGCGTTCTCGGCACGCGATGCCGCAAGCTCGGCGACCACCGCCGGGGCATCGACCGCGGTCGCGGATGTGCCTTGAAGAGATGCCGAGTTCATGCCTTGCATTATATCAAACAGCCTCTCTCTCCGGTAGAGAAAAGCGCTTGTATTGCCGCGCATTCTTCAGCTCGATACCTTCGAGCAGGCACTGCAGTTCAGCAAAGCTCAGCCGGCGCTTGAGTGTGCCGGTGTCGGGCGCGGCGACGAACTGCCCTTGCTCGAGACGCTTTGACCAGATTGCGTATCCGTTGCGATCGAAGCAAAGGATCTTCATCTGTGTTCGTCGGCGATTGATGAAGACGTAGAGATGGCCCGACAGGGGGTTGTCGAGCAATCGATGCTTGACCAGCGCCGAGAGTCCGTCATAGCTTCGCCTCATGTCGACCGGCTCGGTGCACAACCAGACGCGGACGTTCGCCTCGGGGAACAGCATCTCAGTGCGCGCGCGAGATTCTGAGTTGAATGCCGCTGCCGAGATCGAGCTCGATCACCAGTGACGCGGTGCTGGAAGGATCCTCACGAGCGCTACGACCACCAGCCAGATCGTCGGTCAGCTCGATGAACTCGGGCGAGGTATCGCTCACGCTGGACGCGACATTGTTTTCACGCCCCGTGAGCCGAGGGCGCCAGTACATGAAGCTGGCATAGGCCAGACCGTTCTCGCGACAAAAGGCTGCGGCGGAACTACCCGACTGGCTTTGACGATCGATGAGCTGCTGCCACTGGGTGGCGTTGCGACGGGGACGACGTGACATGGGTGGCTCCAATGACCGGGAGAGCACACACGATATCGGCGACCTACGCGCGAGAAAATAACGTGTCAGGATGAACGTGTATGGACTCCTCCTCTTTTGCAAGCACTTCGCTTCGCGACGACCAGAGTACGACTGCCTACGTGTATCCGGTCTCATTGTTGATGCCGTTCACGTGAGGCATCGGACCCTGATGGGCTATTCGCGCGCCGGCTCCCTATCGCTTACACGAGCTCCGAGGCTCGTCGTTCAAACGGGATCTTCCGGCGCCGGTTCGACCTGTTCGCCATCAAGCGCTGTGCTTTGCAATCGTGGTGGACTGGTTCTCTGCAGGTACTGCGGTACTGCCGACTCGTCAGGCGGTCTGAGCCGCCGTGGCGAGCGTCGGATCGTAGTCGACGTTGCCGTGAGCGATCGCCCACGCCATGCGCGCCGTCTTGTTCGCCAGCGCCACCGTGGCGACGTTGACGTGCTTTCGGGCGACGAGCCCGTTCACCCAGCGGCTCAGCCCGTCATCGCGATGCGTTGCATGCCGGATGACCGCTCGTGCTCCGTGCACGAGGAGCTTGCGGAGGTAGGGGTCTCCTCGCTTGCTGATGCCCAGCAACCGCTCCTTTCCGCCGGTACTGTGCTGTCGCGGCGTCAGCCCCAGCGAGGCGGCGAAGTCACGCCCCTTACCGAAGGCCCGCCCATCGCCCAGCGCTCCGGCCAGTGCCGTCGCGGTCAGCGGTCCTACGCCACGCAGCGTGAGCAGTCGCTGCGCGACCGGGTCCTCCTTCGCCTGGCGTGCGATACGTTCATCCTGCTCTCCGACGCGCTCGTCGAGGCGCTGCAGATCCTCGCGCAGTCGAGCCAGCTGAACGCGAAAGCTCTCGCTCAGGCCGTTCTCGGCATCCTCGAGCCAGCAGGGGACGGCGCGGCGCAGCTGAACGATGCCGACCGGCGCGACGATGCCGTATTCGCCGACGAGGCCGCGGATCTGGTTGGCGAGAGCGGTTCGTTGCTTGATCAGCTCGGAGCGGATGCGGTGAATGGCCTGCGCGTCCTGCTGCGCGATGCTCTTGACGGCGACGAAGCGCATCGACGGTCGCCCGGCCGCCTCGCAGATCGCCTCGGCGTCGACCCGATCGTTCTTGTTGCTCTTGACGTAGGGCTTGACGAACTGCGCGGCGATCAGCCGCACGCGGTAGCCGCGGCGCTGAAGCTCGCGAGCCCAGTGGTGGGCCGATGCACAGGCTTCCATGGCGACCGTCGCCTCGGTCGGGACGCGCTCGACGAGGGCGGCGATCCACTCCTCGCGCTTGAGCTTCTTCTCCCACTGGCGAGCGTCATGACGGTCTACCGCGTGGACGTGGAACACGGACTTGGCGATGTCGACACCGACTCGGGTAATCTGCATGTGGGCCTCTCCTCGTCTAGGTGAATGGCGGGTTCGCACCACCATTCTGGCGCCTCGACGCCGGGTTGTTAAGGCGAGGAGGAGTCCATCCCATTGCTTACCCATCAGGGAACCGAAAGCATACCGCCGGTCATGCCGTTACCCACACGGATCGCGAAGGAGCCAACCTTTGCCGCACGGGATTCTCACCCGTCAGGTCCACTGCAGGAGGTTTCTGAAACCTCCGACTTCCTATCTTGGTTTCTTCCCCCTCCTCGGAGCTTTCCTGACGCACCAACGTAATGTTATGCGGCCGCTTAAATCGTTCTCGATACGGCCTCAGCCTCTACGATATATTGAGCTCACCGCTCCTAACTTCAAGCGCATACGGAAACGCCTGATAGAGCTAGACTACTTCTCCTTCCACACATGCAAGCGAGTCAAGCCGATCAATAGGCGTCTTAAAAATTTCGATCAAGCCGCGAAGCACTCTATTTGCTGCGATGGAGACAATTAAAGGGGCAACGACGGTTAGTATGATGAGTGGAGATCCTTTAACAAGGTGTCGAGCCAGCGCAAAATGCATCTTCTGGTAATAATCCAACACTATCTCCTTTTGCTCTTCTGTTAGCGTAAGGAGGTTCGCCTGCAATCTCTCATCAAATGGTACGGACGAGCTATATCGCCGCCCACGAAGTAAAACATATGTTAGCAAAAGGTGCGAAAAACTAATCCTATGCCCAAATCGAATGAAGCCATTCATCGTCGAACGGAGCATTCCGTAAGAATTAGATTCAAAATCCAAGAATCCGCTTGCCGCCTCGTCAAATAGATCATCGCGCAGCTCAAACAGCTCTTGCCGAAAGCAATCAACGCGGTAGTCTTTATATGCCCAAAATAAGAACAAATATATGATTGCTATCGAAATTAGCGAAAGAAATGCGAGTGCACTTTGACTCATACTATATCCTCCGGCCTCGTGTCCCCTCGGCTAGTCAGCTGACTAGAGGAGCGATTTTTGTCGATAACGTTCTCTAGTCTTTTTACTCTTTTTTGCAGTCGTTCGACTGTATCCCGCCTTAATTTACGTTGGCGATAACCGTAGTACCCACCGGCTGCGCCAGCGGTCCATGCCAGAGCTACCGATACTTCAACTTTCCCGAGAAAATCTATCCCGATATCTGCCAGAGTTGTCTGGCCAGCCAAGTCTCCGACCGCTAGGCGCGTGAACCATGCGATCGCGACGATACCTCCCCAGCGAAGGAGGCTCTGCAACACCACAACCGTTCCATCTACAGCCCTACTAGAGCGAAGAGCCTTTAGCTCAGCTTCCAGCTGCGTTTTGCTTTTCCTTGTCACTTACGTGCTGTCATCGGCCCCTGTTGTGTCTCAGTTTAGCGGATCGTTCCAACAGTTGCGATCCCATCATGTTGCGTTAGGTGTCTTAGCTTGCGTGCGCCACGCGAACTCTACATGGCAGTGCACGACGTAGGATTGGCGCCTCCTCCTGAGCACTTGATCAATCTTAAAAATCTGGGTCTTCCGGGAATCGTGTGGGTCAGCTCAGCGCGCCGCCGTTTCTGGGTAGAGATCCAGACCGCCGAGATGGAAGTAGATTGCCGTCTTGAACCGCTCCTTGTTTCGGAAGCCACGTGAGCGC
>Ga0209187_1002670_pt1 | contig 16323 bp, 5 predicted proteins | sample BantaG_FD_187430 | JGI IMG/M metagenome (GOLD analysis project Ga0209187, IMG submission 187430) | Marine algal microbial communities from Bantry Bay, Ireland - BantryBay_4 metaG (SPAdes) (version 2) | ecosystem: Host-associated > Algae > Red algae > Unclassified | place: Bantry Bay, Ireland... | reverse complement strand
CGACGCGAACAACTGTTCTATCACCAAATCTGCTTCGGTAGATCAGGCAGGTAGCTTAGTTGTAACTGTTGATCAGACAACGAATGTTTCTTGTAACAGTGACAGCGATGGTACTTTCAGTATTTCTGTAGCAGGTGGTACCGCTCCTTATTCTTATAACTGGAGTAATGGTGCAACCACCAAAGATTTGACTAATCTAGCTGCAGGTGTTTACACTGGTGACATTACAGATGCAAACGGTTGTTCTATCGCTGCTAATGTAATGATTACAGAACCTGAATTACTTGCAGGATTATTAAACATTAATAATATTACATGTAGTGGGAACAACACAGGGCAGATTAACCTTTCCGTTTCCGGAGGATCAGCACCTTATACTTATAACTGGAGCAACGGCGAAATTACCCGTAACCTTAGCGATCAAGCTGCAGGTGTTTACAACGTAACTATTACAGATGCAAAGGATTGTGTAACTGAACTTTCTGGAGAAATTCTGGAAACTACAGAATTACAAATTGAAACAATGAGCATTGAAAACGTAACTTGTCAAGGTAATTCAGATGGATTAATTGACATCAATGTTATAGGAGGTACTGCTCCTTACAATTTTAACTGGAATAACGGTGCCAACAGTGAGGATTTTTCTAACCTAAGTGTTGGAAGTTACCAGGTAACGGTTACAGATGCGAACGGTTGTGAAGGTTTTTATGAAAATACTATTTCAGAACCTGTTGCACTTGAATGTAAGGCTACTATTCTAGCAAATCTCACAACCCGAGGTGGTTCAGATGCTAGTTTGTTAGCTTCTGCTTTAGGAGGTACTGCTCCTTATAGTTACTTATGGAGTACACAGCAGACGACTGCTGAGATTAATAATCTAAGTGCTGGAAGCTATCAAGTAACCATTACCGATGAGAATGATTGTCAATGTGAAACGACTATCGAAATTAATAATCCTGCCAGAGTCGGTGACTTTATTTGGGAAGACTTAAACGGAGATGGTATTCAAGATCCAAACGAGCCAGGTATTCCCAACGTGGAAGTTACCCTGACTGGAGTTGATGCGAATGGTAATGACGTAAGTCTAACTACTACAACCAACGAGAATGGTCAATACGACTTCGATGGTTTGTTACCAGGTACTTACAAAATTACTTTTGAAACACCGGCTAATTTTGCTTCTACGCCAGCTAACGTTGGAAACGATGAGGAGGATAGCGATGCACTGAATGGTATGACACCTGAATTTACGATTGAATATGGTGACGAAGATTTAAGTTTTGATGCAGGATTTTACAATCCGGTTAATATTGGAGACTTCGTATGGTTTGATGCCGATAACAATGGTATTCAGGATGTGAACGAAGCTGGAGTAAATGGTGTGACCGTTAGTTTATTTGACCTGGGTCCAGATGAGATATTTGGAACTTCAGATGATGTACTAGTGGGAACACAAACTACACAAACCACTAATGGTGCCGACGGAAGCTACCAGTTTACTGGTGTAGCACCAGGTAAGTATGCCGTAAAATTTGACTTAACCGATTTACCGATTGATTATACCTTTACTACGCCAGGAGCCAGTGGTAATACTGTAGATAGCGACGTTGATCCAGTAACCGGAGTAACAGAAACGATTATGGTCATGTCTGGTCAAACAGACGACAATAGTATTGATGCCGGTTTAGTATTGGCTTGTGATGTAACCGCAGCATTTACTACGGAGCAGGAATTCTGTGAAGATGAGTTAGCTCAATTTACAGCAGAAGATGCAGGACCAGGAGCTACGTACGAATGGGTATTCTTTAACGGACCAAGTAGTACTTCCACCTTTATCGGAACAAGAAGTGGTTACGATGTCCCATTCCGTTTCACATCTCCAGGTGATAAATTTGTCAAACTAGTCGTTACGTTACAGAACGGTTGCCAAGCAACTGAGGAAAGAGTACTAAGTGTTGGTGGCAATATTACCAGTGGAGGAACGATTGGTTCAGATGAGGAAAATTGTGGAGCGTTTGATCCTACCATTATTACCAATCTGAGCAGTCCTACGGGCGGAAATGGCAACTTTGAATTCATCTGGATGAGAAGTAGTCAGCCAACTCCACCTACTAGTCTTCAAGATCCGGCATGGGAATTAATTCCTGGTGCTAATGGATTAGATTACGATCCTGAAATGATTGAAGAAACTACTTATTATATCCGTTGTAGCCGTATGGAATACTGTACAGATTACATCGGAGAATCAAACGTAATAGTAAAATCTATTAACGGAGGGCTTGTTTCTGAATTCAGTACTGACGACTATATTTGCTGGAAGAGACCGATTGAATTTATGGCTGATTTGCAAGAATCAGGTGTTAGCTACCAGTGGGTAATTTTTAGAGGAGTAGATCAAACAGGTACCTATTTAGGAGCAAGAGAAGGTTCTATAATAGACTTCACTTTCAATCAGCCAGGTGCATACTACATTCAATTGCAGGTAAGCTTACCTAACGGTTGTACTGGAGCTTACGGAGAAGAAATCCTTGTGGATGGATACTCAAGAGTTTGTGGTGACAGTATTAACCTTAACGTGGTTAATGCCCTGAATTTTGATGCTCAGCCGAAAGATGACGGTACGGTATTATTGACGTGGGAAATCTCTAACGAACCGAACAACGTTCAGTATACTGTAGAACACTCTACGGGAGATGATGATTTTGAAGCAATTGGCAATGTAAAAGGTGACTTTTCTGAGCACTACGAATTTGTAGATGATGCGCCAATGTTTGGAATTAATTACTACCGTTTAAAGTATATTTACGAAGATGGTACGGTTGACTTTTCTGACATCAAGCAAGTTGTCATGCGATTTGACGATAAGCAGAAGGTCAAGGTTTTTCCTAATCCAACGCAAGATGTTACGCGTCTAAGATTGGCAGAGCCTGACACCGAAGATATCACGATTGAGTTGATTAACGGACAGGGAATTACACTGGAAAAAGTAATGCTACCCGCTGGTGAAACAGATGTTGAATTCGACCTCAGCATGTACGAAAGCGGACATTACTTTATTTATATGCTAAACAAAGGTAAGAAGTCATTACTCAGCCGAGTTACGAAAGTAAGCTTCTAAGCTGGATTTCTTTACTTAAATTTTTACTATTCATCGAGAAGGATCGCCTCACGGCGGTCCTTTTTTTGTGCTCATCGAAAGTATTTGGTTTCCCATTCACATAAAACTAAATCCATATGGTATCGTATTTGTTAACCTTTACTTGTTACTTTCATAACTATTCACTCACTATTTACTATCCTCTCCTTTATACCCGTCCCCATTACCGTCCTCCTTTGACGATACCTGCTACGTACTGATACTCCTAAGAAATCAACTTTTTATATTCCCATGAATTAACATGTACTAAACCATTCTAAATGAGAAGACGTCAACCTACTAAAAGACGAAACCTTCTTACCAATTTTTTTACTTACAACTTACTACTAACCCTCTTCATTTTTACCTCGTCAGAGGCTTTTTCACAAAACATCCTTTTTGATCGTACCATTGGTCAGACGGAACACTGTAATGGTGTTACGGTCTATTCCTTTTATCTAAACTTGGATAACGCCACCAGCGAAGAAAAACTCTACCAAATCCAAAATGGAAGCATGGTAGAATACGACGATGGAACTGCTCGTCTAACTGGTACAGCGATCAATAACGTACATCCTACCCAAACTTGGGATTTTGATGTTGTTCTAGCTGGTCGGACCTTTAACGCTCCTGCCAATAGCCCAAAGGATCATAATTGTCAACCTACCATAACAGATGACTGGTATTATTACACCAGTATTAGCGGTTCTTTTCTAGGAGGAGGCGACTTTGCGGGTGCAGAAATCAGTGTAAGCCGAAGAGGACCTGCTTTCCAAATGGGAACGGGTGCTAATGTCCAAGAAATCAATAGTAAGTTTGATGGCTGTGGATGGCACTTTCTGGATTTTGTTAGCCAACCTGATAATGGTACAACCATCGATGGAACGGACGGTGACTTTAACATGTCTGTTTCTGGTGCTCCAATGACGGAAGACCAAAGCTGTGGAGGATCCATTTCCAATTTCACACTAACCAACGGACCGGAAGATTTAATTCTATCCGATGGTGGTACTTACACAGTTAGTGAACTTCCAACTGGAGCTGAATTACTCGCAGAAGTAAACGGCCCACACGGTAGTTTAAAATTTGATGTAAGTGGAACCTTAAATACTCAAAACATCTTACCCTATAGTTTTAGCTGGAACCCAACTCCGGGTACTTATACCATTTATGCTCAGTTATTTTCTGAAAATAATCTGGAAGGTACCAGTTGTGATGATGAATTAATAACTATCACCATCGTACCAGGTCCAGTAACACCACCGACTATGATCGTTTCTTTAGGAGATGATCAACAGTTTTGTGAAGGAGATATTATTACACTTTCACCAAATGTAGGTAATCAGTCTGAATGTGAATTATTTTGTGCTGCAAATGGTATGGAACTAATTGCTCAGTATGATATGAACGATTGTGCAGCATTCTCAAATGATAACTCTACTTATGAATACACAGAATTTGACGCAGCGACTAATGCGCTGAATTGTGCCGAAATTTCTACTAGTAAAATATATAGATTTCAGGGGAAACATTCTTGTACGGATGACCACGCTACCCAAAATTCGGGAGATGCCGTCTGTGTTGGAATGCCAGATATCAATAGTTTTGTAGGCAATCATCTTAAATCCGTTCGCTTTGATGTAACGGTGGATCCAACCAATGGCCACGCAGGTCTTACGGGTTTAAGTTTCCGTGAACTAGCTCCGGAAGATTATTTATGGTCCGCAGAAGGTTTACCAAACAACACGGGTACCAATAATTATCCAACTAAATTTGGTATCCGAGTATTAAAGTCTGGGGTAGAAGTTTTCCGAATGGAAGATATTCCTACTTCTCAAGTTTGGGAAACACAATCTTTTGACTTTGCCGGATTGAATGACTTTACCGTTTCTGAGATTACTACTTTTACGGTTGAATTACTTGCTTACGACTTAGTAGGTAATGGCTCAGGAGTTGCAGCCTGGGATATTGATGATTTAAAAATATTCGGAGGTTGTTGCACGCCTACGGTTGTTAATGATCTGAGCTACGCCTGGTCAGATGGTTCTACCGGAGAAAGTCTGGATATTTCCACCGCTGGAACGTACCTAGTTACCGTAACAGACTGTGCGGGTCTAACTGCTGAAGATGAAATAACAGTTACTTCTACCGCCATCAATGCCGTTTTGACTGCGACCAATGTTACCTGTCAAAATGGTACCGACGGAACTATAATGACAACCATCAATGAAGGACAAGCACCTTTTTCTTATTTATGGAATAACGGTACAACAACCGAAAATTTAACGGCAGTTGCCGCAGGTATTTATACCGTTACGATTACGGATGCCAACGGTTGTGCATATACAGACAACATAGAAATTACGCAACCAGAACAAATAGTTGCCATCGCCTCAATTACGGACTTAAACTGTACAGGTGACCAATCTGGTGCGATTGACCTTACCGTTTCAGGAGGAACACTTCCTTATACCTTGAACTGGGATAACGGCGCAACGACCGAAGATTTATCTGGGCTTCCAGCGGGTGGTTATAACATTGATATTGTGGATGATAACGGTTGTTCTTTATCGCTAGATTATACGGTGACTGAACCTACCGCATTGGAAATTACCGGAGCTGCTAATCCAGTAGTATGTGCAGGAGATGAGAACGGCAGTATAAATATTTCCGTTACGGGCGGTACCGAAAGCTATCAGTATTTATGGAATAACGGCGCAACGGAAGATAACCAAACCGGACTAGCGGCAGGTACTTATACCGTGACTGTTTTTGATAATAATAATTGTCAAAATAGTATGGCATTTACCATCGAAGAACCGATGGCATTGACATCTAATATCAACGTTACTGAAGAAGTAGCTTGTGCGGACGGAAATAATGCAAGTCTGGAAGTGATCACTACCGGAGGAACTGGAAACTATTTCTACCAGTGGAGCAATGGTGCGATGACCAGCTCACTTTTTGGATTAGCCGCAGGTACTTACGAAGTAACTGTTTCTGATGAAAATCAGTGTACGATTACCCAGACAGTTACTTTAACCGCTCCCGAAGCAATCAATGTAAATATTGATTTAGTAGAAAATGTGACTTGTAATAGTGAGCAAAATGGCCGAATTGAAATTACTACAACGGGAGGAGTTTCACCTTATTCTTTTATTTGGAATAATGGAGCCACTACCGAAAATATTGAGGGTCTTAGTGCTGGTACTTATTCTTTAACGGTAAGTGATAATAACGGTTGTTCTACAGAAATTAGTGCCACCATTAGCGAACCAACAGCGTTGGCAATTGTCGAAGGAGATATTGTGAATGTAAATTGTGAAGGAGCAGCAACCGGAGATATTTACCTGATATTAGAAGGTGGAACTACTCCCTATACTTTTAGCTGGAGTGATGGTTCTACCAATCAGAATTTAAATAATGTAGTAGCCGGAGACTATTCAATTACCGTTACAGACGCAGCAGGATGTACGGTTACTGAAACCTATACCATTAATGACGGTGATGTTTTTGCCATCGAAAATTTTGACTATTCAGCATCCGTAAGCTGTGCGGGAAGTACAGATGGATTTGCGAGTTTTATGGTAACTGCCGGACAGTCAATTGACGAAGTAATCTGGAGTAATGGAAGTACGGAAGAAAGTCTGGTCAATTTATCAGCCGGAACTTATTCCGTAACCGTAACCAGTTTTAATGGTTGTATTGCTATTGACAGCATCGAAATTACCGAACCACCTGTTTTGGATGCACAAGCTAACTCCACTAACGAGGTTAGTTGTCACGACAGTCAGGATGGAGTCGCTGAAATTACCGCTACTGGTGGAACAGCACCTTATGCTTATAATTGGAGTAATGGAACCACCGAAACAGTAGCGACTGACTTATCTGCTGATACTTATAGCTATACCGTAACGGATGACAATAATTGTCAAACAACCGGAACAATTACGCTTACCGCACCAGAAGCGGTCGTAATAGAATTAATCGAAAAAACCGATGTTACTTGTAATGGCGGAAATGAGGGAAGTATTGTGGTGGCCACCAATGGAGGAACGGCACCTTTAAATTATCAGTGGAGTAACGGTGAAACCAGTCAAGACCTAAACAATCTAGTTGCTGGAACTTATACTCTTTCTGTTATTGATGCCAATGGTTGTAGTAACGAACTAACCATTATAATCGAAGAACCAACCCTATTATCTGCTACCATTGAAGTAACCAACGTTCCTTGTTTTGGTGAGCAAAATGGTACTGCTACTTCAACTATAACAGGAGGAACTGCACCTTATACTTTCAACTGGAGTAATGGAGCCGATACGCAAAACCTAGCAGATTTAGCTGCTGAAAATTACACCGGAACGATTACAGATTCGAACAATTGTACGATTGAGGTAGATTTTGCAATCACTCAACCCGAAGCAATTGAGGTTACTATAGAGACCGTCATGCCTACCTGTAATGCAGGTAGCGAAGGAAGTATCAATATCACTGCAACTGGTGGTACGGGTACTTTGAACTATCTGTGGAATAACGGAGCAACAACAGCAAATATTGAAAATCTTGCCGCTGGTATTTATACTGTAACTATAACGGATGAAAACGAATGTACTTCGGAAACATCCGTAGAAATTGTGGATCCAGTAGCATTGTCCTTAACTGCCAATACTAATAATATTGATTGTGCAGGAAATGAAAATGGACTAATTAATTTAAGTGTAGCTGGTGGAACAGCACCTTACCAGTACAACTGGAGTAATGGGGCCACTACTGAATCTATTGATAATTTAGCAGCAGGAACTTATGCAATAACTGTAAGCGATGCCAACGGATGTTCTGCGAATGCAGCATATGAAATCACTGAGCCAGTGGCATTAACTGCTACTACAGAAGTGACCGATGTACGTTGTCATGGTGGTGATGACGGATTGATTAAAGTATTTGCCAATGGAGGAAGTACACCTTACGCCTACCAATGGAGTAATGGTAATAACCTGGCCATTAACGATGACGTTACGGCCGGCACTTACAGTGTTACTATTTATGATGCCAACCAATGTAGCTTTATTACTAGCGTAACGGTAAACGAGCCAACGGCTTTAAATCCATTTTTATATTATAATACAGATGTAGATTGTTTTGAAGGAAATAATGGAGCTATTGATGCCGGAGCTAACGGAGGAGTCGCACCTTACACTTACCAGTGGAGTAACGGCGCCACTACTAGCGCCATCGAAAATCTGGTAGCGGGTGTTTACGAAGTGACCGTAACCGATGCCAACAATTGTGTTCAAACGCTAAGCACTACCATTGAGCAGCCTGAAGATATTGAGATTAATGTTTTTAATATCAAAAGTCCAAAATGTTTTGGTGGAATGGATGGATCGGCGCGTGTTTTTGTGGAAGGTGGAAATTCACCTTACGTGATTAACTGGGATAATGGACAAAGCGGTACCACGGTGGTCAGTCTGGAAGCCGGGATTCATAGTTTGACGGTGACTGATGCCAGTGGATGTATGAAGGCAGGAAGTTTTGAAGTTATGGAACCACTTTTACTAAAAACAGAAGGTACTGTAACAAATACACTTTGTGCTGACTCTAACGACGGAACGATTACGCTTTCTCCATACGGAGGAACGGCTCCATATTCTGCTAGCTGGAGTAATGGACTCAACGGTTTATCTATTGCTAATTTAGCAGCAGGTACATATACCGCAACGGTAACCGACGATAACGGTTGTTCGATTGAGGTTACTTACGAAGTAACTTCACCAATGCCAATTACTTCTAATCCATTGGTCACTGGTGAGACTTGTGCATATCCAGGTAGCATTGATGTAGAATTTACCGGTGGAACTGCTCCGTATACTTACTTGTGGAGCAACGGTGCTACGACAGAATCTATCGCAGATTTAACAGCTGATTTATATATGGTGACCATAACGGATGCTAATGATTGTGTATCTACTTTCGGATACAATGTTCCAGGTTACCAGGAATTAAATCTAGGGAATGTGAGCAACATTCCTGTTCGATGTAACGGAGCCAACACTGGATCTATTTCCACAAATGTAAATGGAGGTTTTGCTCCCTATACTTATACCTGGAGTAACGGAGTAAGTGAAGCAAATATCACTGACTTGACCGCAGGTATTTATAGTTTAACGGTAACGGATACCGAAGGCTGTATTGTAGAAGAAAGTTTTGAAGTGGGACAAACAGATGCGATTACTGGAAGTATTGAGATTGTAGCACCGGTAAGTGCACCGGGCATGAGCGATGCTATTTTAGAAGCAGCTATTGACGGAGGATTTCCGGACTATACTTACTTATGGAATACTGGAGCCACCACTATGACTATTGAAAATGTCCCAGCAGGTGATTATACACTGACGGTTACGGATCAATTTGACTGTAGCGAATCGTTTATGGTAACGGTAGCGGAAGGAATAGATTGTAGCAATGTATCTGCTATCATGAATCTTGACCGAAGTTTCTGCCAGGAATTTGCTGCTACTTTTTCAGCAGAAGACATGGGTGACAGTACCCAATATGACTGGGCCTTTTACGATGGACCAGATAGTAATAGTCCATTTGCTGGAACGGCTAGCGGAATACAGGTTGACTTTAGTTTTGTCAATGCTGGCGAAAAGAGTGTTCAACTGACGGTAACGACCGCTAATGGCTGTACTAAAAGCGTTGAGGAGGCAATCACTGTTTCTGAAAATGTAATCGACGGTGGGATCATTGGCGAAGACGAGAGTAACTGTATGGTATACACTGGTGAAACGATTCAAAATATTGAATTACCAGGAACGGGAGCTGGCGAATACGATTATTTGTGGATGTATAGTTATTCGAACATTGCTCCAACGGGAATAGATGATCGTAACTGGGTATTGATTGAAGATGCTACTAGCGAAAGTTATGAGCCAGGTGAAATCACTGTTTCTACCTACTTTGTGCGTTTTAGCAAAGGTACTGGCTGTAATGAATTTCTAGCCAGTTCTAATATCGTAGCCAAGGAATTGAATGATCCGGGAATTACGGCAGACTTTGAAGTAGATCAGGCCATCTGTCTGGATACAGAAATCAGCTTTTTGGCGACCGATGCAGGACGTAACGCGACTTATAACTGGAATTTCTTTAATGGTAACAGTTCGCGAGGTAGTTACCTTGGATCTCGAAGTGGTCAACTCTCTACTTTTACATTTACGAACTCTGGAGAAGTATTCGTTCAGTTGTTAATTGAACTACCGAGTGGTTGTATTCTTAGTAAGGATTCTGTACTGGTTGTAGAAGAAGCCGGGAGCAGTGCTTGTCAGTCAGAAAATAGTCTGGTGACGATTACGGAATTTGGTATCATGATCGACCGATCTGATAATACCGTTACTTTCTGGACGATTGAAGATGAAGTAGCGGATGTGCAGTATGAGATCGAACGATCTTCTGACAATGGTAGAAGTTTTGATATTATTGGAGCGGTGAGTGGAGACCTTAGCGGTAGCTATTTATTTACAGATCCTGCTCCATTGACGGGTATCAGTCATTATCAATTAAAGGTGACTCACCCAACGGGCGAATTATTATTCTCAGAGGTAGCAGTGCATCAGATTGAAGGAGAGATTGAGGGATATACTTATCCAAACCCGGCAACTACTTCTACCTTCTTGAGATTAAATGAACCTTTAGTAACAGATACACAGATGGAATTGACTGATAACGTGGGTAATATTATTGAGACTAAACTTGTAGCTGCCGGCACCTCGGAAATTTTCTGGGACTTAAGCAGATTGCCGGATGGTCAATATTATATTTATTCAATTGTTCAGGGTCGAAGAACTTTAATCTCCGATGTAATGAAATTTAACCGTTAATTAAATGAAGTTGCTCAAAAGTTTGAGCAACGGTGATAAACAACCTTTTTAAATAATTTTAAGAGATCATCTGTCAAGATGGTCTCTTTTTTGTTATAAGTACGTGGACATTCTTAAATGACATCTATTACTGGATTTTAAGAAAATAATAACCTAAGTTAAATTTTACCCTTGAAAAGCGCTATTTCCACACATAACCTATCTTGTAAAATACCCTAAATACGCCAACATATTTAATTTTTTATGAATTATTTTTAAAAAAGGGTATCTTTTCCAAAAATAGACCGTCTAAATACTAACCCCTCTATATTAGACTTTATTTTAAAAAAATTTATATGCTGCCAAATGATTTTTCAGGCTAGCACAAAGTCTAATTTTTCCTATTATTTTGAACTATAACCATCATAATCGTTTACATAACCAAGTACACTTTTTTGATATTGTTTAAAATTTATCCCTATGAATGTAAAGCAGATATTCCTCACCTTGATAGTACTTTTTACTGTTGATTCTGTTGTTATGAGTCAAGTTAAGAAACAGTACCGTGACAATGTAGATAAATCTACTACCGTTGTTATAAAGGAAGATGGTGCTAATGATCTTGATATTCTGAATAACCAGTTTAATATAGATGATTATGCCATTAACGAACAGATAAAAATTACTACGGACCAATCTATGCCTCCCGCTCCTGGTTTATCCGGTAACGTGTCTGGTGGTAAGCCGATGGCACCACCCGCTCCGGATTTATCCGAAGCAACGGCTTCTACTGCAACTACTTACGAGCGACCAAAAACGAAGATGAAGCGCTGGTCTGTTCGTGAGAAAACTGCGCCTAAAACTAACGAAAAAGCCCCAGTAAAAATTTCTGAAGAAAAGCCAACAAAAGCAATACCAGCTACTGTAACGGCGAAGCCATCGCGGACCAAAAGCACTGGTAGTGCCAAGAAAGCGAGTAGTGGAAAATATCGGAAAAAGTCCAAGAAAGCCAGAAAGAAAAAGCGGGTAAGAAAATTAAAAAATCGTAAAAGAAAGGTCCGACGGAGCAAAAAAGGCGCTTGCTACAAGTTTTAGGAAAATAAAAAGTGTCTTTTTTAAGAAGTTGATTAAGAAATATTGCTTTAGAGGAAATATACCCTTAACTTAAGGGTATTCACCCCTCCCCCAGATCTTACATTACTATCATTATAATCCACAGACGTATGAAGCAGCTTAACCTAAAACTATTGTATCGTTATGCCCGGGTAAAATGGAATACCAATTCTACCGAAACCAAAAAGGTAAATCGTATTTCACAAGAAGAAGATAACACAATTTCAGAATTTGACCATAATCCTTTGCATGGGATTGATGATCGTTTCCGAGATCAAGGTACTTTTTAAGAGTTTATTCCCCTCCTCAGGATCAATAAAAGAATAACTTATTATTTTAATCGATCCTTATTACTTCAACAATTTTAATATTTTTTGAATATCCTGTTGCAATCACTATATTTACAAGTATTATTAACAGAAGTTCTTTAATAGAACTTCATCTAATACTTTGAAATATGCGTTGGCAAGATAAAGAAAGAAGTAAAAATGTAGAGGATCGTCGTGGTTCTGGAGGTGCCCGGGTGGGTGCTGGTATTGGAATTGGAACGATCATTTTACTCATCCTAGCGTTTTTTCTGGGCGGAGATCCAGGACAAATCCTCAATCAGGTGCAGCAACAACAAGCACCTTCCCAACAGAGAACGGAGATGCCAGGACAAGATGACGAACTAGCGCAGTTTGTATCTGTGGTCCTTCGCCAGACTGAACTGGTTTGGGATAAACTCTTTCGGGAGCAATTGGGAAAACAATATCAACCTCCCGTTTTGGTTCTATATAGTGGACAGGTAGCTTCCGCATGTGGAAATGCCAGCAGCGCCACCGGACCTTTCTATTGTCCCGGTGATTATAAACTATACATTGATTTATCTTTTTATGATCAGCTCCGGACGCGTTTTAATGCACCGGGTGATTTTGCGATGGCGTATATTGTAGGACACGAAGTAGGACACCATGTGCAAAATTTACTGGATATCACCAAAGAAGTACAGAGTCGTCGTAGAACCCTACCAGAAACAGAATACAATAAACTTTCCGTCAGGCTAGAGCTTCAGGCGGATTTTCTGGCTGGTGTATGGGCTCACCATATGTATCAGATGGATCAAAATATTCTTGAGAGAGGCGATATTGAAGAAGCAATGGCGGCGGCGGCGGCCGTTGGAGATGATCGTATTCAAAAGCAGGCCAGAGGTTACGTAGTTCCCGATTCGTTTACTCATGGTACTTCGGAGCAGCGCGTACGCTGGTTCCGTAAGGGACTCGAATCTGGTGACCTTCGGAAAGGAGATACTTTTGATGCAATTAACTTGTAAAAATATAAAAGGGTAAAACTCTTTGTCAAAGCGGATACAGTCGTAAGGATTGTATCCGTTTTTTTATTCCTACTTCTTTGTTTAGCGTTTAAAAATTACTTTCTTGTAGAAAATGAAGATTCCCGAGGTGGATTTGGGGATATGCGGATTTGGGGATGCGAAGATTCATAGATTGGTGGATTGGTGGATTGGTTCATCTGTCCTGCTAACGTGTAGAATTTGGTCAGTATCAAGAGAGCATGGAGACTTTTTTGATTAAAACCAAGCAGATATAAATAATTTTTTTAAGAATGAAATCTGCTGGGCGGTAAGCATTTATCCTCACCTTCTGTGAACATTTTTTAATAACTTCAAAACAATTTAATTTCATTCCAGACAATGAACAATTCAAAATTAGCTTACTATTGTTTTTTATTTCTCTTCTTTTTTTTGAATTTATCAGAAATAAAAAGTCAGCAGACGATTTCGGCAACGATCACCAATTCGGCAGACCTTCCGGTAGAATATGCTAATGTGCTTTTATATTCGGCCATTGACTCTACCTTTAAAAAAGGAACGATCAGTAACGGGCAGGGTATTTTTAATATGGTTATTTCGGAGCCCGCTGATTATTATCTGGAGGTTTCTGCCATTAATTATCTCACGTTCCAAAGTCCTGTTTTTCAGGTCACCGAATCTCTTCATAACTTTTTGTCTACGGAAATCAGACTTACCGATCTAGCAATGGATTTACAGATAGTGGAGGTTACCGCACAAAAACAGCTCTTTGAACAAAAGCTGGATCATCTCCGCATCAATGTGGCAGATAATCTCACCGTCAATAATGGCACGGCCCTTACCGTATTGGGTGCTGCACCCGGCGTAGAAATAGAAGAAGCACAGGAAATCATCCGTCTGAATGGAAACAACAATGTTAAAGTTGCCATCAATGGTAAAATTCGACCAGTTCCTTTTTCGGTCATTCTGGAATTATTACGGAGTATCAATAGTGACAATATTCAGAATATTGAACTTTACGCTCTTGCACCTGCTCGTTTCGACGCGGAGGGGACGGGCGGGGTCATCAATATTAATTTAAAGAAGAATCCAAAAGACGGGATTAACGGTTCTTATGGTTTGGGATTTTCTCAAGGGCAACGGCCTAAAGCGAATGCCTCTATCAATTTAAATTTCAATAAAAACAGATTTAATCTTTACACCTCTTATTCTGCCCGAAGGCTGCTTAATACTCAGACCATCATTTATGATCGTAATTTTCAGACAAGTGGAGATCAGACGAATATTATCAATACGAATTTTAACAATACAGACTGGTGGCTACATAACCTTTCCGTCGGAGCAGACTATCGAATTTCTGATAAAAGTAGAATTGGAATGGTTTTTCAGGGTTATTATCGATTTTCAGAAAACAATGCTCAGAACACCAGTAAAAGAAACGTTAATGATGTCCTGATCGAAGAATTTGCACTGGGTATAACCGAACAAAATAAATGGCAACACGGAGCGATCAATCTAAATTTTGAACAAAAAATATCAGATCAGTCTACGCTGAATTTTGATTTTGATTATTTAAAATACAATAACGACAATCCCTCCAATTATTTAACGACTAAAATAAATCCGGACGGTTCTACTGAGATGGAGCCTACTATTTTTATCGAAAAAGATTTACCGATTGAGATTTTTGTTGGACAAATAAATCAGGATTTTAAAGTCGGACAGAAGGGACGACTAGAGGCCGGTGTGAAGGCAATTTATTCAGACTTTGCTAACGATACGCGGGTAAGAAGAAACATCTCAGGTATTCTAGTCATTGATCCTGATTTCAGTCAAATCTATCAACAAGACGAGACCATCCTTGCGGCCTTTGGCTCTTTACGGTTGCCGCTCAGTAATAAACTGGATGGAAAGTTTGGATTGCGTTACGAGTATACTCATTTAAATTTTCGGTCTCAAAACCAGTCAGAACGAATTTCCAAATACGATAATTTCTTTCCATCTGCCTATTTGAGTTATAAAATTACCGAGAAGCAAAAGTTTTCTATTTCCTATAATCGTCGTATTAGTCGTCCCAGTTTTAATCAACTTGCTCCTTTTGTAACCTTTCTAGATCCGCAAACTTTGTACACTGGAAATGAGAATCTAATTCCGGCCATTTCTAATTTATTTAAGGCCGACTATAGTATAAGGCGCTATATTTTCACCTTACAGTATACCAATATCAGCGAGGATATTTTTCAGTACCAGCCAATTTTTGACAACACCACGGAGCGGCAGACTTTTACCAGTTTGAATATTCCGCAGGTAGAAAATTATTCCTTACAGGTTTCTTTACCTTTTGAGGTGGGTGCCCGCTGGAGTATGCAATATCGGATTTCCGGGTTTTACGAAAGAACGAAATTTTCGGAAGAAAATGAATCTTTAAATACTAGTGGATTTACTTTTTTTTCTACCCAAAGGATAAAAATTAGAGACGGGCTGAGTTTAGAAGTGTCCGGAAATTATAAAATGCCCACTTATTACGGACTGTTAAGAGTACGGTCCCGTGGTAGTTTAAATTTTGGTTTACAGAAAGTTTTTAAAGGGAATGGTGGCAGTCTACGATTTTCGGTAAGAGATATTTTAAAAACCAATAATTGGGAATCAGATACATTTATTCCGGCGTTGAACTTGGCACAGACTAGTGTTTTTGATGTAGAGAATCCGGTATTTTCGATTTCTTACAGAAATTCTTTTGGGTCGTCAACGGTAAAGAAATCCAGAAATTATCGAGGAGGGGCCGGGTCGGAGAAGCGGCGGGTGCAGTAGGGAGAGGGTGGCAATTTTTGGGTTTTGGATTGTTGAGGCGCTTCGCTTGTTGAATTGTTGAAACGCTTCGCTTGTTGAAATGTTGAGCTTTTTAGGTT
>Ga0209187_1002669_pt1 | contig 16325 bp, 12 predicted proteins | sample BantaG_FD_187430 | JGI IMG/M metagenome (GOLD analysis project Ga0209187, IMG submission 187430) | Marine algal microbial communities from Bantry Bay, Ireland - BantryBay_4 metaG (SPAdes) (version 2) | ecosystem: Host-associated > Algae > Red algae > Unclassified | place: Bantry Bay, Ireland... | reverse complement strand
TGAATCTCATTCGTTGGATTTGCATCCGCATCATTCACATCATCACCATCTGCCAAATCTGCAGGGATATTAGAGAGTAATCCCCACTGTGTTTGTATTCCACCTTGTTGGTTAATTACATCTACAAGATCAATGGTTGGTATATTGACTTGACTTCCATCTGCATTGAGTAGGAACAAGCGATTATTGATGGTATCCAATCCAACTCCAATGGTTAGCTCATTAGTTGGATTACTATCCGCATCATTAACATCATCTCCGTCTAAAACATCGGAAGGTATATTCAAGATATTCGTCCAAGTGACTTCAGAGATTTTCTTCCAGTTGGTACCATCGAACCGCTCAATACAATCTCCATCCAGATTATAGATAATGGTTCCTCTGACACGTCCCTCATTTGTAAGGGCATCACGTTGTTGGGTATCCATTCTTGGGAGGGTCAAACCACCGTCTATAGAATTTATTTCTAAAGCACCTTTTGGGAGCTTAGTACCAATACCAACTTGTGCTGAAACATCTAAAAAGGCAATGAGAAAGCAAGCGACAAGTAAAATGTAATTTTTCATGTTTAATAGGATTTAACTAGAAATCAGTCAAATATTGCCTATTATATGGAAGAAATATTGTAGAAAACTATAATGAATTGTGACATATTAAACGACAATATTGCTGTTTTCGTCTATTTATATACTACTAGTAAACAATGAAGTAGATTGTAAAAAATGAAAATCTATATAACCATACATAACATCGTATCTATATTCGGATATAGTATTTCATAATTTACTGATAGCTAAATAATTATGCAACCACTTTGTTGAGAATACAAAAAGTGAATTATTGGTCAAAGACTAAAGAAACAAGATAAAAAGCACAAAATTTAATAACAAAGCATTTGCGAAAATTATACCCAAATAGGATATGCCTTTTTAATGTAGGCAAAGAAATAAAAAAAGTCCGTTTGTATTCAAAAATACAAACGGACTCTGAATCTTTAGGGTATCTCTATTAACCTCTGAATTGAGATAAAATCCAATAAACGGGGTTGATAGAGGTGCCCTTTAATAACATACTTACTTAGATATTACAATTTTCTTGGTCATAGATTCTTGACCAACTGTAATATTTATAAAGTACATTCCAGCTGATTCATCTTGCAAGTTGAAATTAAAAGTAGCAGAATTAGCTTGCTTAGATGCTGTATGGACAACTTTACCAGCAATATCTATGATACCTATTTCAATCAAACTATTTTCTTCAAAGTTCAAATCAACAATAAAGCTTCCATTACTTGGATTAGGTGAAATACTATAATCATTTAATGATGATATGGTATTGGTGCTTACAGAGAATGAAGACTCTCCAGATACTACACAACCATTTGCATCAATAACGGTAACAGTATAAACAACTCCAGATTCAAGTCCAGTTGCAGTCATAGTAGTTTGAGCAGCTGGATCATCCCATAAGAATGAATAAGGCGCAACACCACCTGTAGCATTCACTGTTAATTCATCTAAGCCATTGTTGGTGATTTCAGTGATAGTAGGACTCTCTGTTCCGAAAAATACATTCAAAGAATCAGTTGTTACACCGCATAGAGCACCAGCACCATCCAACGTAAATCCACGGAATGTCCAACCACCAGATAATGGATCTACATTATTAGCAGATAAAATTCCACCTAGATCTGAATCATAAGAAGCCATAGTAGCTGCACCGTTAATCGTAAAACCTGTGGCTACACCTCCTGAAGCACCTGCTAATGGAATCACAGTAAAACCAAAGGCACCTCCAACTGGAATAGTATCGTTTATTACGTTAAAATCAAAAGTACCAGCCGCCTCACAGATAGACACAACACCTGTAGTTGTTAACTCTCCTGCATTGCATATACTTAAAGATGGATCACAGGAAGCTCCTGTAGGACCAAAAGTTACAATTAATGAATCTACTGTAGCATCACAAACGGCTCCAGCAGCATTTATTACAACGCCTCTAAAACTCCAACTACCAGAAAGTCTAGGAAGATTGTTAGCAGCTAATATCCCATTTAAATCTGAGTTCCAATTATCTGGAATAGTAATCCCGCTAATAGTAACCCCTGCCCCTGTACCTCCAGTAGCACCATCCAATGGATTAACACTAAAACCATATAAACCGCCTGTAGGTATGGTATCATTTTCCACGTCAAATAAAAATGTATCTGTAACATCACAGACATCTACAGAATCTGTTGTGACTAAAGTTCCTGCGTCACAAATAGTTACGACAGGTGCACAAGCGACCCCATCTGTGCATGTAAGGGATGGTACACCGCCATCTGTACCTACATTTGGTCCGCCACCACATTCCCCCATTTCATTTATCAAGATTTGATAAGAACCACTCTCAGATGCAGTCCATGATATCGTACATCCATCACCGTCTCCAGCTCCAAATGCATCAACCGCGCCGCTTGGAGCAATAATGGTAAAATCTGGTACCCATGCCCCAGCTCCTGCACCACCACAGATATTAAATGCATAACCTGCGCCAGCCACAAAATCAGTCACTATATAAGCCTCTGAAGCAAATGCTTCAAAAGGCAATGCATTAATTGGGCAACCTGTTCCGTCGTCACATGGTGCCATCCCAAAATTTGTAAATGGACCTGCCGCAAAATCTAAGCACTGACCATATACCTGACTAGTCTGCATGAAAGTTATCGCCATTGCAGAAATTATTAGTGTGTAAATCGCTTTTTTCATAAATGTTTTTTTTGTTATCAATTAAGCACTAAAATAAGCCTAATTATGATTAAATCTCCCTTATATCTTAATTATTAAAATATATTAACTTTAAAATCTACATATTTAATCCGTTTTATGTTTATTAATGTCCTTCGCATCTCGAAATTTAAAATACCTTAAAATTTGTGCGTTGTTACACATGCTTACATATAGATGTAAAAGTAGGCCGCCATTTATATTTATAACAATGATTTTACATAAATGTAAATTTAACTATGAGTCCACTCCGAAAACTGACGAATTGCATAAAATGTAATATTTTGGAGTGATCTTTCGATGCGCAGCAACATTGATAGACAAGGCTAGACTGAGGGGATTTAGCATTAGCTAAATGACCGAGGGATAACGAAGTATATCACTATTAAATATGAAGAAATTCTCTAAGAATTTTGCTTTTATCCAATGACCGGGGTTAATAGAGCTGCCCTAGTGACAAAGACGATGTCCACAACCAATAGGTGAGCCAGCAGGCATCTCTACCCTACTTGAGCCCTTCCATTTTTCTGGATCTTTTCCGTACCAATCTAAATTTTGCAAGGCAAAAGAAACACTTGCTTTTCTTGCGGAACTTGATCCCCGATTCGATTGTAAAATATCACGAATGTTATTCAATTTGGCTAAACAAATTGCTCTAGTTTCAGTGTTGGCGTTTTCGTCATTAGATAAAGACATCAGTTGTTCTAGTAAAACATTATCTCGCATTCTATTTAGCGACGCAGCGTAACTTATTCCCTCGCTTTTGAAAGCATCCACAAATATGATATCCAATGCCTCTAGTAATCCAAATTGGCTTTTGCCAAGAGCTTTTTGCTCCAACAATCTATTTGCTCTCTGCGGATGCAGAATAGCTTTTAAAGTAGCTTGTACGGTACTTTCTGCCATCGCGATTGGATCTAAAGTCACGCCTGTTTTACTTTTAAAACTTTCCCGTGTTCTAGTATACCCTATAGGCTTGGGAGGTATGATTTTAAGTACCTCATCAGGCAAGGCCAAAAAATCAGCATGCATACTTGCCATTAAAGTATTCAAAGCTTGTTTCTGTTTGTCATCAGATAATACTTCAGCATTTTGCTGTTGATCACCCCGAGAAGTGTACGCGTAGTCTACCCCACCAATCGATTTCACCACCGCTTCCATCTGAAATCGATGCGATAAATAGATGGGCACTAGAACCTCTTCAAGGGTGGCATTTGGACGACCCATTGGAATACGATCCGAACCAAAATTATCAAGTGCAGCTCTTCTGAGCTTAGACATTCTTTCAAATTCTTGCACGGCATCTTTTCCGTTATCCCATAAATGCGCGTACGGATGAGCTCCACCTAATGGACGGGCATCTGCATCTGACATATATCTCAAACCCAAACGATCATTCTCCGCCAAGATCTCTAACAGCGCCTCAGCCTCATTTGTATCCTCTGTAAAATCTTGGTACCCATACAAGACAGTTCGCTTATCCCAAACACCAATCTTGTCATCGTAAGCGTCCGTAAAATCCAAAGCACCGTTTGCTCCTATCGTAATATAAGGATGCGGATAATCCATCACGGAGGCTCGATCATTATAACTTGCTGCAAAATTATGCGCTAGCCCGATGGTATGCCCTACCTCATGCGCGGACAATTGTCTCAGCCTCGCCAAAGCCATTTCTTGCATTTCATCAGACACTGCCTCACCTTCTTTATAGGGGCCAATCAATCCCTGAGCAATTAAAAAATCTTGTCGTACACGTAATGACCCAAGGGACACATGACCCTTGATGATCTCTCCTGTCCGAGGATCTCTAACCGAAGCTCCGTATGACCAACCTCGAGTTGCCCGATGTACCCATTGGATCAGGTTATATCGGATATCCATCGGATCTACATCACTAGGCAAAATCTTAACTTGAAAAGCATTTTCATATCCAGCTGCTTCAAAAGCTTGATTCCACCATCGCGCTCCATCAAGTAAAGCTGACCGCACAGGCTCTGGTGCTCCAGGATCTAAATAATAGATAATAGGCTCTACCGCTTCACTCATCGACGCATTAGGATTCTTTTTTTCAAGCCGATGTCGCGTGATATATCGCTTTACTAAAGGCGCGTTGATCGGCGTGGCATAGTCCTGATAACTAATATCAAAATATCCACACCGAGGATCAAAAACTCTAGGCTCATATTCATCATCCGGCAGCTCGATAAAAGAATGATGTTGACGCACTGTAATCGCCTTCGCCGTAGGAGTCACGTCTCGAATATATCCTCCTTTCGGCTCTCCCACAAAAGTTAAGGTTGCCTCTAGTTCTGTATTATCAGGAAAAGCTCTGCATCTCGGGAGATAAACTGCCGACCGAGTAGCGTCCGCCTTATAAGCTCCCTGCTTAGTCGTCTTTAATCTCCCAACCACGTCGTGTGCGTCCCTCAGCAAAAAAGGTGTTGCATCCACTACCACCTTTCCACCTTCTTCCCCCTCCACTTTGAAACCCCATAAAACGGATTGTGCAAACGCCTCTTCGACCGATTGTCGTTCCATCAAATTATTACTCTCCGCCCGAAAAGCATAATTCACTTGCGTCAACAGCACTTTGGGGCCGATCTTCTGAAATTTCACAACATGCTCCCCTCCGAGCTGCCCACGATCTAGTCCAATATCATTTGACCCAACACCAGCAGCAAGAGAATTGACATATAGAAATTCTGTATCAAAATCTTTTATCGCCAAAAGCAGCTTACCCTTGCTCTCATCCCAATAAAAATCTATAAAGCCAGACTGCTTCTCCCATCCACTCATCTTGTCTGCAAGACTTATCTTATTATCTTTTCCGTCTGCTTGCGCTGCCAACTTATCGAGCTGTGGACTACAAGCAAGGATCAACATCATACATAATACTCCAAATAGGATTTCCCTTTTCATACTTTTCGTTTGTGTGAAAATAGGAATTTTTGATCATCTATTTAAATGGGAAATCTTAGTATCTACTTGGGCTATCACGATCCCTCGGTTCCGCTGCGCTACTCTCGGGACGTGACCAGGCTCTCCGTTACTACCCAGATTTTGGCGAAGCCAAAAATCTGGATACCACTGCGATCCTTTATCCTGCTCGCTCCGCTGCGCCGAGCTTGGGCTAAACGCCCTCGCGAAAGACGGTGTATAATGTACAATTAACAATTTGCATTTTGGAAATTACAACGATGAATGATTTATGATGATGAAACTAACTAACTAGCTAACAAACAAAACTGGACAAGGGATCGGAGTCAGGCGACCGTAGGGAGTCGTCCCAAATTTTTCGCGCCTAGCCCGTCGGGCAAGCTTTGGGACCGAAATGAAATGTAGTGACGCAGAGCCCGGTGCCGATTCTTCTTCGGCATGGCCCCAAAAAAACTAACCCATAAAACCGAGTCCACGCTTTACTGAAACTAGTTTGTACAAATCCATTTGCATCAAGTAAAAAAAGATATAATGGTCAAAATGGCATTTGGGGTCTTTTTGACATGCTATATATATCTAGTAAGATTAGGGTAAAGTGGTGAAATTGATAACAATTCTGGCATTCTCTCCATCCAACGATAGATATTTTCAACTAATAAGCTATAAAATGCAAATCCTTAGACACATTTATACCTATATAATTTTTTTCATATTAGCAGTAATATTGCTAAAATAGGCTTAATATTGCTATATAAAGCGTATATTTGAGTTATAAATATGTGTAACACAATGAAGTGTTCACTCATTAATTTTATAACTACATAACAAATTATGGCTACTAAAAAGAAAAAAACAACAGACGCTAGGTACACTAAAACTCAGATCATTGCTCAAATCGCAGAAGATAATGAGCTTTCAAAAAAGCAAGTTGATGGTGTGCTTGATTCTTTGAGCGAAATAATCCAGCTTCACATCAATAAGAAATCAGTTGGAGAATTTGTTCTTCCTGGTTTATTGAAGATTAAGACAGTTAAGAAGCCTGCTACTAAAGCACGTATGGGAATCAACCCGTTCACTAAGGAAGAGCAGATGTTCAAAGCTAAGCCTGCATCAACTGCAGTAAAGGTACTAGCACTTAAGAAGTTAAAGGAGATGGCTAACTAATCTTAGTTTAATCCAAGTCTAAATTATAGACAATAAAATGGGATAGGTTTAATTACCTCTCCCATTTTTTTTGTTTATGAAACGATCCCGTCCCAAATTAAGAGTGCTCGCTACTCTACTTATTCATATATTCTACAAATGAAATAATATCCCTGCTGTAAATGCTTGTGAGTTAAAGCTTTTAGGTAAAATCCGAATGTTTTCATTTGTAGCAAAATCAATATCATAATTAAGGCTTATAGAAGCTGATTTACCAATTGCAATATTAACTCCTCCCATAAAAGCTGAGCTAAATCCAAGCGGAGAATAAAAATTAAATCCTCCTGCGAATTTAGGCCTAAAAGAACCTCTAGGGTATACATACTCAAACTGTAAAGGAATTTTAAAGCTGGCTTTTCCTGATTCATTTATTTCTAATGGTATACTGACAACTCCAGTTCTCAAATATAATTTCTCGTTAGATCTAGAGAGTTTAAAGTGCATTAAAAAACCTGCTTGAAATTTGGATCCCTGATCCAAATCAGCAGATTTAGAAAAATTGTGAACACCAGAAAGAAACTCCAAATCAACTTTCATAGATGGATGAATCTTTTCATAGATAACACAATCAATATTACATACTGCGTCATTATAGTCTTCAAGAAGCCTAAGCAAAGTTTTATGCTTTAGTTCACCAAAGGACATGATCCGATGATTAAGTTTAGGTGCATCTTCCATATATATTTTTAGGACATCTCTATGTTGCGTGGTCTTATACCCTAAAGTTCTGCCACCAACTTGCTTAATCCCTTCTTCATAAATTAATTCTTTTAAGCCTAGATTTTCATTATAGAGAAAATATTGATCTCCATTGTTTCTCATATAGAAAAGACTCACTTGTCCATCAAGTAAATATTCTAAGAAATAATATTTTGAATTAATTTCTTTAGCTACATAATACTTACTGTCAATAAATCGAAATGCAGAAATTTCACTAGGGAAATACTCCTTAATCTTACTATCACTATTTTTAAATTTGCAGACACTGCTCATTAAACGATCACCTCGATAGTCAATTTCTCCAAATAGTGTATCTCCTGATACCTCAATAATATAACCTGGTCTAAAGTCAGTCTGTGCATGGAGTCCAAAAATCGTAAAAACAAACACGATTACAATCAGATTTTCTAGTTTTAGTAGAGACATAAGTTTTACTATTAGTTTTTCAAAATACTATGATGATTTGAAATATGAAGATAATAAAAAAATAAATTATTATCCTATTATCATGATATATAGATGATGGAGTCAATTGTTCAAACATAGCCCAATTGGAAGATCAATTTTGGGTTCAGGCAGGATCTGTTCTAAGCATTAGCATTCGGAAGTTGGTTGTCCGTATTAGATTTGATTGCAGATATAATTCTTTTTAGCCTTGCTTATTAATAACTTCTAATCCAAACTAACTTACCTCTCGCAGACCCAAATATTTCTTTTAAACTTTGAATTTCCTCTTTTCTCAATAGTGCAAAAATCTGAAACTTTTAGTCCTGATTTTTTGATTAAAGTTTCGATATCTGAATTAGATACAATAATTATTCGATTGGTTAATTTAGCTACTGATTCAATAATACCGTAGACAATAGCGTCATTTGAATGGGTGTATAAGTTGTATGGAAGATCGACAATAGCTGCATCATACTTTTTATGATGGTCTTTAATATCCGAATGGTATACCTTAGCAGTATAGTTATAGTGTGCGAGGTTTTCTCTTGTGTTTTTACAAGCTTTCCAATTAATATCACATCCTTCCATGTTGAATCCAGAAAAACATGCTTCCAACATTACTGTACCAACACCACAACAAGCGTCTAATAGCTGATTGGTTTTATTTCCTCTCGATGCGATGCCAATAAGCGTTTTAGCAATTTCAATACTAAGAGAACTGCTAAACTTACGGGGCTTTTTATTATGTTTTTGCCAGTCCGCATCGTGTTTTGTTAATATCCCAAAATGCCAAACATTTTTATAAAAGCATATAGAGTATATTATCGTTGGGTTGTAGTAATTGGGTTGCCCTTCTATACGATATCCGATATCTTTTAATTGCTTAAGTCTTTCTGTATACCCAGTAGTATCTTCATCCAAAGTCAGATACTCAGCTTTAAATCCTTCAACCTGAATATTTTCATCCTCTATCCTTTTTAAAAGTTCGGAAGAATCTTCCGAAGAAAAAATAATCTCAAATCTGTTTTTAATAAATGGACTAATCGAGGGATTTACTTTAGTATTCGAAAACAACAAGTTATCCTTTACTTCTTCTCCAAATATCTGCCTTGACTCTAACTTACACAATTCACGATGATGATAGTTGTATCTAAATGTGTAGATGTAGTTGTTTTGGATATTTTTAGTTTTTAGCAATTTTGAAATGTTATTTTTTTCATCGTGGACAAGGTTTGATGATATCGATTAATGCTCTGTATATAATCCTCGACGAACGAAGGTATGCTCAAAAAAGTATGCCTTAATTCAATTAGTCTCCTTTAAAATATACAACAAGTAAAATTAAGAAAACTTTAAGTATTGACATGCAGCAATAGATTCGAATGTAGAATCTTATAAATAGATGGAGTTTGTTCCAATTGTATAAAATACCAAGTATGATTTTTACTAACCAAAATAAAAAGATATGAAAACGAATCAAATTTTATGTATTGCCTTGCTCATCTTCAGCTGTAGTGATGATGATGCCCCAATTCCAAATATCGTAGAAGCAGCGTGTCTGACAAATACCCTAGGGAATAGTATTATTGCTTTTTATCCATTTAATAGCGGAGCTCTTACTGATGAGTCTGGAGATAACCATAATCTATTAAATACAACAAATGCAACTTCTACCTTAGATAGAAATGGAAATGCTAATTGTGCATTCCTATTTGACAATAGAACATCACAATCGGAATATTTATCTATCAATGATGCTAGTTTCCTCGATGGGCTCAACGAATTTTCTGTTTCACTTTGGTATCAGATTACGAATGATGACGTCGAGAGTTTTAGTACGCTACAAGGCTTAGTTGAAAGGGGTATGGAACGTCACTGTGGAGATAAAAACGGGGAGTGGTCTTTAGGTCTTTCTGATTGTTCTAAAGCAGTTTTTGGACACAGTAATTCTGTATGGGCAAACCCAATGATAGATGGATGCCAAGAACAATTGGATGCACAGCTAGACATTTGGAGACATGTCGTTGCTGTATACAATGGAAATAACTCCAAAATTTATATTGATGGTGTTTTGAATGGAGAAGCGAACGGTAACCCTAATTGCAATGGCAATGACATAGAATCTAAAGATTTATTTATTGGCTTCAACTTTACCGGAGCAATAGACGATATCATTATTTATGATAGAGAGTTGTCCCCTAGCGAAGTGAGCGACTTGTTTCAGGCAGATACTTGCTGTGAATAAATAGGTTTATTTCTTAGATACAAGTCCCGATGTAATACTCGTGTCTTCATGAGTCTATCTTTAGTCCCATTTAGAAGGCTTAGCTAGACACGAGTATTTAATTGAGCAATTTACAGATGGGATACAATCCTCAACCAACGGTTCTTTTTTAGGGTTATTGGCTTCGTAGACAAACCTCGAGCAACGGGGAAACATGATTCTTTAAACGTAGTTTGGTTTGCCTTCGTTGACACACCTCGACGAACGGTTAAACTTACCTATTACTCAATTAAATAAATGTAGTAAATCAAGGTTGAATTTGGAGGCACATTGCCACCTTTTTCACTCCCGTATCCCATGGACGGCGCAATTTTAATTACCCTTATTTCTCCCTCTTTCATATTAGTTATTCCAAGGGAAAACCCCTTTATGAAATAACCTAATTTTCCATGGAGCGGTTTTTCTCGAATAAACGAACTATCAAACGAATCTCCATTCAGTAAATACCCTGCGTAGTGTAATTTTACATTTTGCTCTGTGTCAAATTCAGTATGCTTAGGGTTATCTATCTCCGATTTATTAATCCAAAGTCCTTCTGTTATTTCTTCCCATATTATGTCATTGATACTAGAAGGAAATTTCTCTTTGGCCTCTTTTCCATCTTTATCAATTTTTATTTTTCTGGCAAGTCCGTCTTTGTCATATTTTACAGAATATGATAGATTTTCATCCTCGTCAAATGCTTTATGCGTTCCAATTGGCACATATCTATCACTTTCTATGAATTTAACTGTCTTCGAATATTTGCCTTTGTAAGTATCCTGTGCATTTAATTGCGTCATTACACTTAGTAGAATAATAATGGCTAATAAATTGATCTTCAATAACTTGTTGCTTATCATTTGTAAATCCTTTCTTCTTTTAACTTTTAATTTATAACTAAATAACGCTCATCGGGGTACAGCTAAACATTTGGCAACACCTAGTTACTGTATATTTAAACAACAACTCCAAAATTTATTTTGATGGTGTATTGAATGAAGAAGCGAGCGGTAACCCCGAATATCATGGCTATGGTATAGAATCTGAAGATTTATTTATCGGCTTCAGCTTTACGGGTACAAGATACGACAAGATTATTTATGATAGAGAGTTGTCTCCAAGCGAAGTGAACGAATTTTTTCAGGCGGACACCTGATGTGAACAAAGATGGCTTATTTCCCTTCAGGGAATCTTACCACCTTTGTAATACATACCGAAGCAGGAAAAACACTTCCTTCAATTTATTCCTAATGCATAATCTTTAATCAATATTTCTGCGGGTATATCCAATTTACTGTTCAGCTGGCGGATCATAGACAGGCTCAATTTTATCATATTCTTTATGGCTTCCTATCCATACTATAAATACGAGCTTTAACTTGTATTCTACATCTACTAACAATCTGTAATCGTTTCCTTTAATGTTGAATACTACCCTTTTAGATGTTAAGATGGATGCGTTTCTATATTTCTCTTTTAATTCAGAGGCTTTATATCAATTCTCCATTCTCACTTCTTGGTAATTCTTATTCAGATTCTAGAGATATAACAGCAGCTTCAACTCGAGCTTGTGCTATCCATAAATCAAGAGAATTCAACTTAGTTCTTACTCTGGCTTTTGACAATATTGACTTTAAATAATTTAAATCAATTTCAGCTAATTGATCAAAATACCTAATTCCAGCCTTATTGAGGTGCTTTTCAATTACTGCTCCAATTCCGTTAATTTTTTTTAAATCGTCTTTTTTCTTATAACGAACTCTATTTTCAGATACTTTCCCAGTTTTTCTTTTAATTCTCGAAGATTTAGATGCACTAGTCTTAACCTTCTTTCTATTTATTTTTCTATTTCTTTGTTCATTTTTACTTTTATCTGGAAAAACTTTTGAAACTTCAACAGTATTCATTCCCATCATTTTTTTCATTAGAGAGTTGATATCAATTTGTTTTACAACCTCCACCTCTTTTATAATTTCTATTGGAATCTCTCTAATTACTTCAACTTCTTTAATAACCTCAACTTCTTTAACAACAACTACCTCTTTTATTACCTCAACTGGCACTTCTTGAATTACTATTACTTCACGAATATCATTATCTTTACTTATAGGATTTTTCTTTGATCCTTTAGGGACATCTAATGCATTATTAAGCTCATATTTTCTGCTGAATGCCTCTTGTCTCATAGCAAAATATTCTGAAAACCTAAGCACTAAATCCTTACTAATATTTCTTCTATAACTTAGTATGTCATTTATAATTTGTCTTGATACTCCAATTTTCTTTGCAAATTTTGCTTGAGATAATTGAAAATCCTTTAATAGTGATTTGAGTAGCTCTACAGGATTTAAACTAGAAATCATTTCTTTTTGATTTCGTAAATCAAACTCTTCAATAAGGAGTTCCAATAACTCTATTTCATCTATATCAGCTTTTCTCTCTTTCAATATGAATGCTTCAAGTAAATCACAATATTTATTGTATTGCTTTATGTTTTTAATCTTTTTATACTTCATCTCAATTATAATTTTAAAGCAAACATATTAATATCACACACATCAATTTTATCATACTCTTTATGAGTTCCAACGAATTTTATAAATAGTGTTACCTTGTATGTCCCAAAATGATAGCCACAAATCATTCTATATTTATTTCCACCAATATTAAATATCAATCTATTACTACCTTGTTCGCTGCAATTAATTAGATCTGTACTATTAAAAGATTTTGAAGCGTCACTTGGATTATTCCAATCGACCAAATCTAATTTTTTCTTAAACTCGCCAAACGCTTTTATCATTGCATTATTTTCTCCGCAATGAATTATTACATTTTGCCATTTAATAATATTAACCCTCATAACTAAAGATATGCAAATATATACTTGTACGCAATCCGCATACATATATTTAGTAAGTTTAACACATAATATTGACATAAACTAAATAATTAGTGTTTTGAACCATAAACTAGTTCTTAAAATAGGTTCAAATGTAGACTTGAGCCCATATATCTATTTCCATTAGAGGTGATTTCGTCGAGTCAGCTGAAGATTATTTGTATTCTTAAACAAAGTATTTTATCAAGCTTGCACCTGGGTTGTTTAACACCTTTATTATAGAAGCTGATTATAATTTGGATGGTTGACTTAACGTAATATGGCTAGGCTACACGGGAGAATAAAACTAAATCCTCAACTAAAGACTCTTTTTCTAGGTTATTCTTATGAAAACTGAGGTCGACTAACCAGCTCCTTTCAATAATACTCCAACCTCCTCGATTCTAAAATTAACTTTCCGCTGGAGTATTGGCATTTTCTTTCTGTCCAATATCCAAATTTATAATTGAAATATTTTGTTACTTGAGCTTCTGAATCATCATTTGTGTTCCAGATTGTTTCTAGTAGAAGACCATCTTTATAAAGAGATTTATCTGTGTGGATTAATATGCCATTGTTTTCTCTATATACTTCTAGTTGTACGTCACAGCCTTGGTAGGTATAAATCGACATTTTTCCATCAGCTCCATTCATCTTGACTGGTCTTCCAAGTTCATCATTTTGCACTACAACGTTGGTGTCAATATTTGATAAGCCTGACATCCCATCAGTGTAATGAACAATGGTCTGGGTTAGATTTTTTGAGTCATATCTATACTCTACCTTTCTATTATCATCTTCTCGAAGAGTCAGTCTACCCGATGTATTGAAATGAATCGTACCAGATACTGTTTGTGTTGTATCGCTTAATAAAACTGCTTCTATCTTTGCTGATTTTATCCCTCGGTTGAAGGGCACATCTATCAACCTCATTCAAATGCCCATCGAAATTTTACAAATTTCTATCTCATTTTGCATCTTGAACTATTTCGTTGCTCTTCAGTCGCTTAGCAAAGGCTAAACTTCTTCATCACGCCTCCCCGTTGCTAAAACGGGACAAGCTATATTTCAAGCGCAAAATAAGATTGGTCTATTTTCAGAGGTTAATAGAGGTGCCCTATAAAGCAATTAGATCGGTTTTGAAATATTGAATTGCAGGACAAAAGTACAAGTGTCATAATGCAGTATGGTTTCATGATATATAAATCTTCCTTATTCATAGAGACTCAATAAAAAAGATGAATGCATGAGTGCCTATTCATCAATCTTATCATTAGTACTAATTCTTGTTATTACGGTATTAGTAATCTCAATAAATGCATCAACCCAAGAGATTTCATTATTCTTAGCATACACCTCAATTTGGTAAGGATATCCCATCGCTGGTTTTTTAATACCATACTCTTCTTCAAGATAACTACTAATTTCCTTAGTCAACACACTACTTTGAGCTCGAACTTCAAAACCAGTCACAAATGATTGGATACTATCTTGTGAAATAGGATAGATGTACATTTCCATTTTTTTCAAAAAAGATTCTAAAACTTCAATATTCAAATTGTCATTCATAATTCTTTCTATTAAGAGTTACTTTTATTCGTAACAATCCTTTAATTAATTGTGAATATAATTAAACAAAGAAGTATTCGTCAAGTGCTGCGCCCTTGATGCTATACGCTTGTCTAGCTTAGTCGTCCCACATAAATAAAGCTAATTCAATAACTGAATCTTTTCTTAGGTTTGGATTTAACACGTAATGAGCGTATGGAATCGATGATACAATCATCGACTAACAATTCATTTTTTAATTTTTTGCTGCAAAGACAAACCTCGACCAACTGGGAGAAATACTACCTTCAATTTATTGCTAGTGCATAATCTTTAATCAATATTTCTGCGGGTATATCCAATTTACTGTTCAGCTGGCGGATCATAGACAGGCTCAATTTTATCATATTCTTTATGGCTTCCTATCCACACTATAAATACCAGCTTTAACTTGTATTCAATATCTACTATCAATCTGTAATCGTTTCACTTGATATTAAAAACCACCCTTTTAGATGTTAAAATGGAAGCGTTTCTATATTTCTCCAGGTTTTTCTTAACTGCATAATTAGTGTTTATTTTACATAATCAGCATCTAGCTCTTGAATAGTCAGCAATGGCTCTTCTCCATTTATATAATATCTAGCACTCGAATATAAATAGTCCTCAGCACGGTCTACTAAACCAGCTCTAATAGGATTAAGATGGATGTAATCTATACGAGCTTTGACCCACTTGGTGCTCATTAGTTCGATTGGATGATTATCTCGCTGCCACAATTGATATTCTTTATTATTCGAATTGAATTTAGCATAATACTTCATCAGCTTTGTCATCCACTCTTGTCTGCTTTCCTTGCTGTTTGTAAGAATCTCGCTTATTATTTGCTTGGATGTGTGTCTTTTAAAGTCTCTAATGATATCTGATAGCGTAAAACCTTCATCTGCAGAAACTATCAGATGTAAATGATTGCTCATGATCACGTATGAATGTACACTTAGTCCTTTATTCTCAATGCAGAACTTTAAACTATCTATAACAATATCCTTGTATATCTTTCTTGTAAACACATCCATCCATCCCACTATAGTAGGTGTGATAAAGTGCAAGTTATTTTGATTTGTGATTTTATGACCGTTCATCTACCTTTAGTATTTTACTTTTCTAAAGCTATGAAATTATTTTCATTTATTAAGTGCTTGACAAATGCTATATTGTATTCACGTATCCAAGCACGTTCGTCATTGTCACATAATTTAATATCAACCAACAGTAAATCGATGATAAACTCATCAAAAAGTACGTTCGTCAAGGGCTGTGCCCTTGATGCTATACGCTCGTCATGCTTAGCTATCCTATTTGATTAATAACTAATTCAAAAACTTAGTCCCTTCATATAATTTAGATTATACACGTGATGAGCGTATATAATCGATGTTACAAACATCGACTAACGATTCTTTTTCGTAATTTTGCTCTGTAGACAAACCTCGACCAACGGGTAAGCTAGACACGAATATGTCATTGAGGATTCAATCCTCAACGAACGGTTCCT
>Ga0209187_1002668_pt1 | contig 16328 bp, 16 predicted proteins | sample BantaG_FD_187430 | JGI IMG/M metagenome (GOLD analysis project Ga0209187, IMG submission 187430) | Marine algal microbial communities from Bantry Bay, Ireland - BantryBay_4 metaG (SPAdes) (version 2) | ecosystem: Host-associated > Algae > Red algae > Unclassified | place: Bantry Bay, Ireland... | reverse complement strand
ATTCTGGAGCGCGCCCGCGAAGGATCAGGACAGCGTGACCCGGAGGGACGCAGCATTGAGGAGCGGCTGAAAGCCATCACCGCGCAGGACCGGGGTGCCGCGCCAGAACAGGGCAGGGGGATAGACGGGAGGCATCCCGACCTATCCACCGGACCCGTCAGCGCCGAGGTGCTACGCGAGCAAATCCAGAAGGATGCCGCTAAGATCGCGGAGGAGCGTGCGGAGCAGGAACATCAAGAGCGAAGACGCGGCGTCGACCGAGGGATGGACTTTGACCCATGGTGACTGATGCCGCGATACGTTTAGTCACGGATCAGGAAATCATCCGTATTACCATTGGGTGTCAACACCTAGACCATCCATTTACCTTGCGTCTGCGATCCATCTATGTCCGCAAAGCATCCACCGGGTTGCAATACTTTGAAGCAATGGTGTCATTTTTAGATAAATTCTAAAAAATTAAAGATATCAAGTCTTTGCAATTGACAAACTCAGCTTTAACTGAAGCTGAGAGGTTGATTTAACTTTCAGTCGAAATTAGAGGCCATCAATTGTTCGTCAACAGTCACTCATCTCTCTTTAATTCTTTCAGCGATTTCTGTCCAAGCTATAGAGGGTGCAGCTAAAGCAGGTTTTTGATTTCTATGTAAAGCATAATCAGATAGTAATATATCTTTCCCATCAAGATATTTGATTGTGGCATCAATTTTTTCCAACATTATATAACTTGCGGCAATGTCCCATAATCTCACATTATAAAATAAACATCCTGTTATTACACCAGAAGCAACATACGAAAGATGTGCAGCCGTACTTCCAAAAGACCGAATTTTTCCTGGAAAATCACTTCGAAAACGAATGTGAAAATCAGAATTTACACATAAGGAAAATTTTTCATTAGCTCCAATGTCAGATTGTAGTTTCAGATTGTCGCTAACATTTACAGTCCCGTTATCCCAACACCAATATATCTCATCCAAATACGGATTGAAGAAAATTCCGAAATCTATTTTATTATTCTGGAAATGTGACAAGCATATTCCCCAAGTAGAAAGGCCTGCAGAAAACGCGGATGTACCATCAATAGGGTCAGCAAGCCAATAATTACCATCGAAAGAAAAATCGGCATTGGAATTCGATTCTTCACTTATATAAATATCATCTGGAAAACTTGATCTTATATTATCGCGAAGAAAATTATCTACCAAAATATCAACATTAGTGACAATAGTTCCGTCTATTTTTAAACTTGCAACCGATTTTTTAAAATTATCTAAGCAAATATTGCCTGCTGAACGAACTATATTGATAGCCAGCATCGCCTTTTCTTTGTTCATGCTGATTTATCTCCTAATATTTTCATATGCTGCTGCTGAAGCACCAAGCATTCCTGCATCGTTGCCTAACATTGCTAATCTAATGTTTGTTGAAAGAGTTTTTTTGTGCGCATTGGATTTCGCACTGTCTATAACGCATGGTAAGAACGTATCTACGCCAAAATTATCTAAAGCCAATATAACCCCACCACCAATTGTAACTACACCGGGATTGAAAATGTTCATTATATCACTTATTGCTATTCCTAAATTTTTAGCTGCATATATTACTGAGCTTATCGCATTACTGTCGCCATTAGAACATAGTTCAACAATATCTGATAAATCAAATTTTTTGCACTGTGTATCTTCATTCTGTAATTCATCGAACTTTCGAACTATTGCTGGTCCTGACGCTAGCGTTTCAACGCAGCCAGTTCTGCCACAACTACATATCGTAGAACTTGTGGAAGAAACTTTTATATGGCCGAGGTAACCAGCTGCACCAAAGTCTCCTTTTAACAACTTTCCATCCACAATAGATGAACCACCAATACCAGTGCCCAGTACGAAATGCACAAAAGTTTCTGGCTTTTCATTAGAATTCATATATTCTGCCCACGCAGAAGCTCTACCGTCATTCATCGTATGCACGTATTTTATTTTAGTGTAGGATTTTTTAATTATTTTTTCCCATGAAACATTTGCATATCCATTAAAAAACCCTGAACTCATTACAATACCGTTGCGATCAACACCACCTGTAGTGCTAATGGCTACAACGTCTAAATCCTTATTTTCTTTAATAGTATTTCCAATTAAGCTTATGACTAAAAATTTTAAATCGTCAAATTCGTTTGTTCTATGATATGCAGTTTCCATTCGTCTTATTATTTTATTGGATGTGCTGGTCGATTCTATCAAAGATTGTTTTATGGAAGAGCCGCCTATATCCATAGCGTATATTATCATGATATGTTTCCTTTCAATGGGAAAAGTATATTGCTTTCTGCATCTGACCAGTTAGATTCAAATTTGTCGCAGACAAATGACGAAAGTATTTGATTGTCGTGCGTATCATCATCTGCGAAAATAGCTGGATTAGTATGCCCTAATATATTATGGTCTTTATCATAAGTATACCAAGATAATATACTCTTAGTTTTATTATCTTTATAATGTACGATAATTGCCCTTACAGATGTAATGCTAGCATTTCCTCTTATTTCTAGATAATCAGCAGTGTTTTCTTTTGTGCTTATATCTATAGACTTTATCATTGAAGGTAATCTTTGAAGATCTTTGCTATCACCAATAACGGTATCTCCTTGGACAAGAATTTTTACCTTGATTTTGTTTTTTATCAGTTCTGCTATAAATAGATATCTTGATGAAAGGCCAGAAGAAATTATTAAAACTTCTTTTATTTTACCGATTTGTGTATCTTTTGTTATTTCAGAAATGTAAACAGACTCATTTTCTGACACTTTCGATGCTACCGAATCTCTATTGATATTCAAAAATAGCAGTTCCGTTAGAACAACGAGAGTCATAACGGATACAACATTATTAAAATCAATGAAATTTAATACGCTTGGTAATACTAATCCGATAATCTGTAAAGCTAAAAGAAAAATAAGTGAGAAAAATATTATGGAAAAAGTGCTTCCCATTTTTATAACTAAAGAAAGTAGATATTTGATTTGATCAATCATTATCTTGACCTGTTAATTTTTTTTTGTAATTTTGCTCTTGCAGATAGATTGAAAAAATTATCCATGCTAGTAAAGCCAAAAATTAGAGTTTTATCAAAAGTTATACTACGATCTACAATATAATTTTTGATAATGTCATTCCACTTTGTAAGGTGCTTTTTCGCTTTATGACCATGAGTCGAGTCTACAAAATTTCCTAATGTAATATGTGGTGTAAAGTTATTATAGCAGTGATGACCAAATTTTCTTAAAAACTGATTGTTGAGTATTTTTCTTTGCATTATAAAATTATCAAATGATTTCTCACAGTCATTATGTGGTTTTAAGGTTGCTACGAGAACCATATTTCTGTTAATGACTAATTCATCAAAATTGAATTCAATCACATGATTGGCGTTATATAGTAAAGATTTTGAAATTGATTCAAAAAAATTGTTTTTAGCATAAACAAACGGTGATAAACTTTCTAACATCATAGATGCCTCATATTTATATTTTTTATGCAAATGTTTTTTATTAGAATCGTTTATTCCATCCCAAGCAGTTACGTGATACGTGCTTGATTTCTGTGGGCCTAGGCCAACGCTGGCGCTATCAATGTTTTTCATAAATTCTTCTAGAGAAAAATACAAAAGGCTTTGTGATTTGTATTTGTCATTGCCACCGAAAAATAACGAGAACCCATGAAAAGAAGACCAAACAAGAGGATTAATCGATGATATTTTCCGATTTCTCATTTTTTAGTTATTCTTTCTGTTCGTTTTTACAATTAAAAGTTCTGTTGTGATTGCAATAAATTTCTAGTCGATTTATAGGGAAATCTCTTGCAAAATTTGAACGAAGAAAAGATAGGTATAGCGAATTCTCTTATTAAACTTCACTATGCATGTCGCTGTTTCTGCAGATGCATAACGAGAACGGAGGTTGACTTCAAATAGGCTAAAATAGTCAGATTTCAATTCATTCTGATAGACAGAATCGTGAACTGGAACGACTGGATGACGTATAGCAATGCCGGGTGCGATACGTCATCGAAGCAGTTAGCTATCGTAGGTATCTATGCTTATATTCTGTTCGGGGTCAATCCGGTGCAGGTTGACCCTGATGGGAAGGAGTTTGAGCTGACACTTGTCGCTTATTATTTTTTCAGTTCCACATCCTTGCGGCAATGTCCTGCTCTTCCTGGCCGATGGCGTCGGCGTAGATGGTGGTGGTCGAGAGCTGGGCATGGCCCATCCACTTGGACAGCATGTGCAGCGGCACGCCCTTCACGGTGGCATTGATGCCGAACCCGTGGCGCAGGCCCTTGGGGCTGCGATGGGGCGCGTCGGGGATATTCGCCTCGATCATCACGCCCTTGACAATCTGCCAGACCCGAACGCGCGAGAGCGGCCAGAGCGGCATCTTGAAGCGCTTGGGCATCCTCTGAGCTTCTCTGATGCCATGAGCCGTGTTGAGAATGTCGAGATATTCGGGGGGCACAGGCACAGCTCGATAGACGATCTTCTGCTTGCCGGAAGCATCCTTGCGCTTCTTGAGGCTGCGCAGCGTGACGGTGCCGCTGGAGAGATCAACGCGGGCCGGGGTGATCTCGATCAACTCCGAGGGACGGCAGCCGGTATGGTGCAGCGTCTCGCAAAGCGTGCGGTCGCGGGCAGACCTGCGCCTGGCGACGGCAAGGAAAGCCGCGCGCTCCTCGGCGTTCAAGTACAGCCGGTTTCCAGCATCGTCATGGAGGCGCATTTCGCTCATGTTTAACGGTTTACGCGAAAACCGTTAAACAGGGAAGCCTCGCAAAGCCGCCGAGGACAGAACCGCCCTGCCCTGCCCGTCAGATGTTTAACAGAATGACTAATTGTGTTAAATAGCGCATTCTCCCAAGCGGTTACTCTGTTATCTAAGAATTTTGATTGCCTCATCGAACAAGATCCATATTCGCTGTTTATATCCTTGTGAGGCACAAAATATAGTGGAAATATGCATCAAAGTGATGCAGAGTGATGCACGTGATTTTGAAGGCACATCAGCGATAAATGGGGGTGTATGCATGGCGAAACGGCGAGTCACATCCATGCTTGATGAAGAGGATATTTGCGCATTGACGGCGATTGCTCAGAAGCAAAGGGTGTCGCTGGCATGGGTAATTCGAGATGCCGTGCGCTCTTACCTCACTTCAGGAGAGGCCGCCATTCATAAAGCGGAAACCTCATCTGAAAAGCAGGATCAGTAGAATGGCAGTAGGTACGAAGCCGTCAGTGCCGGTTCATGGAGTACCAAGGCGCGGCTACGTGCTTTCGACTGCCGTTGAGGAGATCGCTGACCATGTGCGAAAGGTGGTTCAAATTGTCGTCTCAGCTCTTGCAGGTACCATGGACGTTGCGAGGCCTTTTTCGCAAGCAGATGGCACTCTCGACGTGGATCGCATCGCTTGGCGAGCGGTTTCGGCTTGGATGCTCTGGAACTTAGCGGCTCAGAGACAGAATGTCTCGTCTCTAGCACAGGCGCAACAATGGTACATTGGCAAGCCTCTTACAGCTCAAGAGAAAAGGTTTTGGCAGAATCTCGAGAAAGAAGCACAGTTGCTGCTCACCACTATTGTTGACAAGGAAGGCGTTCATGACCTGCTGCCGTACATTCTCGAAAGTCATGGTCCAGGCTCACGTCTGAGTGTTAGGCGTGATCCTTCCACTCGGACGGCCAGGACGGCAAAGAAAGCACTAGGTGTCTTCTACACGCCGCCGGATGTTGCAGAGTATATGGCGACCGAGGCCCTGCAGAAATGTGGAAGACGACCCAAGGTATTCGACCCGGCAGTAGGCACCGGGGTGTTCTTGAGGGCAGTTCTCACACGTCTTCGCAGCGAAGACCCGCATTGCAACCCATACTGTCTTGCGCAGGATACGCTCTTCGGATGCGACATCGATGCTCAAGCGCTTGATGGTGCGGCAACAGTTATCTTGGCAGATGTACTTCCGGACGCACTTAGCGTGGCAACTTCGCCCTTGAATGCTTGGCAGACACTAAGGGCAAACCTGCGCCAATGCGATGCAACATTAATTGACCCTGAAACTAAAGTTATTCCCGGTCGCCGCTCCCTCCATGAACTTTTTCCCTCTGTAGAAAGTGGTTTCGATGTCGTCATCGGTAATCCACCTTATGCCGATTTGGGAGGACGGTCGGACACAGCCGATATGGTTAGTCAGTTCCAGACTGTGGCTGTATGCAACGGACGCATCGCCAATCTCTATCCTATTTTTGTCGAACAGATGATCCGTCTGGCAGGCAAAAATGCTTCCGGCGCGCTAGTGCTTCCTCTGTCCTTGGCATGCAACTCTGGTAGGCAATTTCGTGCTTGTAGGGATATCATTGCCGCGCAACCTGGTCATTGGCGATTTGCCTTCTTTGATCGACAGCCGCACGCGTTATTTGGTGAGGACGTCAAAACTCGGAACTCGATAGTTTTTTGGGACAACTCTCAGCGCTTGGTATCAGTCAGCACCGGTCCGCTTCGAAAGTGGCGTGGGGATGATAGGCAGGAGATGTTCAGTCGGATCGACTTCACACCGGTTGATGGCAATATCTCTGACGGTATTCCGAAGCTCCACGGATCTGCTCAGGTTCTCGCGTGGCAGCGTCTGAAGAATAATCCTGATAGGCTCTCCTCAATGATCTCCGGGTCAGGGCGAGCGGGGCTCAGCGATCTGCCCGGCGGGGCTGACAACGAAGTGTTTGTCGCACCTACGGCCTACAATTTCCTTGGGGTTGCCAGACCCTGCCCACTTACCATAGGCAGCGGAGAGATTCTGTCATTGAACCCCATGATTCGCATGAATTTCTCGACAGAGGAGCATGCCGCCGCTGCTTACGCTATCCTCTCCGGAAATCTTGCTTTTTGGTGGTGGCATGTCACCGGAGACGGATTTCACATTACACAGGGAACCCTTGGCAGTCTTCCGGTCGGTGTCATTTCTCATTCTGATGAACTGCGGCGACAGATGGCTGCGCTTGGCCGCAAAATTTGGAAGATTTCGCGAGCTTCGCCGGTCAGAAGCGTTAATCGTGGCCGTGTTTCCTATGCATTCCAGGCCTCGGTCGCACCAGAACTCAGGCGTGAAGTAGACCACCTCCTTCTTCATGCTCTGAATTTACCAGCTGCATTTGCCGAGGAGCTGGAAGATTTCACGAAAATTATCACAGAAGCGCGGCTGTTTAAGCGTCGGGGAGCAATAAATGAGGGAGCAACAGGTATGAAAGAAGATAAAATCTCTGCGGAGATAAAAGAGAAAAGTATCGTTACCAAAGAGGAGTGGCGGGAGTATACAAAGACCGTTTGGTCGATTGCCAATAAGGCCCGGCCGGATCATCCGGCGGCCTTTCCCGAGGAAATCCCACACCGGCTGACAAAGTTGTTCAGTTTCTATGGAGAAACCGTGCTCGACCCCTTCGCAGGTACTGGCAGCACTGCGCGAGCAGCAATCCCTCTAGGTCGCAAAGCAGTCTGCGTTGAGCAAAATCCTGAGTACACCACAATTATTCGCTCCGAGTGCTCGAAACTGCAGAATGGGCACGCAGAGGATTTCGCGCCGCTGGATGTGTTTAATGGCGATAGCCGGAACATGGATTTTCTTGATACCGGGAGTGTAGGTCTGATTGTTACCAGTCCGCCATACTGGGACAAAGCAGACTACGGAACTGGTGAAAATAATTTGGGTAATATTGCTAACTACAAGGGGTTTCTCGACGAAATTCGGCCTGTATTCGAGGAGTGCTACCGGGTTCTTAAGCCTGGCCGAAAGATGTGCGTCGTCACGGCAAATGTGAATCAGCATACCGAGGAAGGGCTACTCACGTTCCCTTTGGCCACAGATTTCGCGGTTATCCTGCGTAGCATCGGTTTCGTAATGGTCAATGAAATCATCTGGTCAAAGGACGGCACCGGCGGGAAGTGGGGTTCCTTCGGGGCGCAACGGCCGATCTTCGGCAGTTATCCCTATCCACCGAATTTCCTGTTCAAAAATATCCATGAGTATGTTCTGATCTTCGCGAAACCCGCATTGACCAAGCGCAAAGGACCAAAGGTAAAGAAATACGGTGAGTTGATGGGTGGGCTGGAGTACATTTCACCGTTAATTCAACCTGAGATCGACGATGAACAAGCGACGTTAGTAGAGAATTGAAAAACGGTAAGTGTCATGTTCTACAATCAGCCTCTTTCAATCCGCTTTGGAACCGAGCTGCTGCGGCATATCGATCATGAGTCTGGTATTGAGCCCTACTGGGACACTTTGGATATTGCCGTTGCTTGGGTCCGCGCTTCCGGAGTGGGCTACCTTGAAGGTAGCCTCCGCAAGTTCCTAAAACATGGCGGACGTCTTTCCTTCATTGTCGGTATCGACCTACAGAACACGACACGGGAAGGTCTTCAGGCGCTTATTGATCTGGAAGCGCATGGAGCTTGCGAAACCTTCGTCTATCACAACGAGGCTGGAAGCGTATTCCATCCGAAGTTCTACCTCTTCCGTAACGAGGATGAAGCAAGGATAATCGTCGGTTCCAACAATCTGACTGCAGCAGGACTTTACTCGAATGTTGAAGCCGGCCTTCAGGTTGATGCGGAGCTAACGGACGCAGTGATAACGCAGGCACGTGATGCCCTTACATCTTGGTGTGATACCAGTGACAACATGGCTGTCCGGCTGGACGCAGCCTTTCTGGCCGATCTTGTTGCGGAGGAATATGTTCCCGATGAAGCCGCTGAACGCAGCATAGAGCGAAATCGTCGCGCTGCTCGTGGGTCAAGAGTCGGCCGTCGTCTGTTTGGCTCACGTTCTTTCAGACCTCCCTCCAGACCAATCGCTGACTCTTCAGCCTCAGTCGTTACGTCAGCACCGGTTTCCGGGGCAGACAGTGCTGCCACAGACATCGTGCCGCCTCCCACTGGTATGACTATTTTGATGCGGTTACGCACCGCGGGAACTGCACGCGATACGCAGGTTCAGATACCATTCAGGGCCGCTTCAACATTTTTCACAGACGTCAGTGAAGTCACAAGCGCGCAGAACGGCAATGTTCATGGGCTTACAGTTGCTATGGCGCGGGGAAAGCCAAACACAAGAAAACTTGAAATTCCCGAGCTTCGTGGTTTCAGTGATGTCTTCGCTAGGTTTGAGAAAACTTCAGCCGGGGTGATCTATGACGTCTACGACGCCGGGACAGCACAGGGTGATCTCATCAAGGCGAGTCTCGAAGACGGTATGAAATACGACGAAACACAAACCAGCATCAGCGATGTTTCACGCGCAACTTGGTGGCGCGTGATTTAGGAGGGTCGCTTCTGGTAAGATATGGTAGCGGTTTGGCATTGATCGGTATGTTCGGTCGTACATTTGATACGGTGGGTGCATTGATTGCAAAAAATAGCTAATATGCCGAAATTGGAGATTTCTCGACATGTCGGAACTCAACGTGACGGCTACCGAATTTCAGAATCGGGCTGGCCAGTATCTCGATGAAGCTGCACGGTCGCCTGTCATCGTAACAAGGCATGGGCGGCCTTCCCGTGTGCTACTTGATATTGTGGAATACGAGCGCCTTAAGCGAGGGGGCACACGCCAGGCTATCGGGCCGGAAGACCTTACCGACCAGGAAATCATTGCTCTTGAAGATAGCAAGATGGACCCTCGACACGACCACCTCAACGCTCTGCTCGACTAACCGTGTCGAAGCCTGTTCGGCCTGAACCCGGTCTCGTCATACGGTTCGATTTTCTGTTCCATCGGGATAGCGCGCGTGGCGTTGAAAGTGGCAAAGATCGACCGACTCCCATTGTCTATACAAACGGTAAACTCGATGATGTATGTTAACAGTTAACCTAATAGTTAACTGTTAACATACAAGATAACGGTTGACTGTTGTATGCGTCTGTGCAGGGGTAGTTTCTGACAAAGAAACCTTATTGAGCGATCATGCCAGTCATTACATTCTTTCAGACCAAGGGCGGCACCGGAAAAACAACGTCTGCATTCTTGCTTGCCGAACTGCTTGGCAAGAGTAACAGCGTGACCGTTGTTGAAGCCGATCAAAACGAGCCGTTCACAGAGTGGCTAAAGGCTGGGGGCAAGGACCACGGGTTCGAGATTGTCACAGCGTTTGAAGAAGACGAAATTGTTCAAGCCATTCATGCAGCGACCAGCAAAAGCGCGTTCGTGGTTGTTGATTGTGAGGGGAGCGCCAACCTCACAGCCGCCCGCGCAGTTTCTGTATCGGATTTGGTGATCGTGACATCCAACGGGAAACCCCTCGATCAACGTCATGCCGGTAAAGCTATCAAGTATGTCCGGGATGTAAGCCGCAAGCTCCAGCGCGACATTCCAATCCGTGTATTGCTGACCATGCAGCCAGCTGTCGCCAGATCACGCACGATCATGCAGGCCGAGAATGACATGCGGGAGCATGGAATCCACGTCTTTCAAAATCAGCTTATCATGCGCGATGCCTTCGCCGCGATCTTTGGATATTGCACCACACTGTTCAAGCTGGACCCGAAGAAGGTGAATGAGCCTGCCAAGGCGTATTTCAATGCCAAAGTGTACGCGGTCGAAGTCGCCAAGACCCTCAAAAAGATTTCGGATGATGCGGCATCCGAAGCCAATCGAAAGACCGTCTGATGAGCAAAGCAGGCGGCATTCGCAGCGCGTTCGATGATGACGACAGTGAAAGCGAGGAGCTGTTTGCCAGTTTTGCCCCGCAGCCTGCGACTGAACAGCTTCCAGCAGACAAAAAGGACAAAGCCGAAAAAGCCGTCGAGCGAGTGGCAGAAACAAGCGGCTTCCGAAAGCGGGCAAAAATCAAGAAAGGAGCAATGCGCCGGTCCCAATTCTACCAGACAGGTCGAAATACACAGATCGCCATGAAAGGCAGATCGGAAGACAAAGAGCGCATTGCCGCCCTTTGCAACAAACATGAATGGGTGCAAGGGCAACTCTTGCAATACGCCTTGGATGCACTGGAAGAGAAACTTGACGATCCATCAAGTCCGTTTTGGTCAGATCGCAGTTTTGAGGGCGTCGATTGATACGAAAATCAGGCGCATCCGTTTTCGCTGACATACCATTTCACGTAGCCAATGAATGAGCCTTCGGGATTGTCCGGAGCTTCCCCTTTTCCATGCAGCATATCTCGCCATTTCTGCTCTAGTGCGTGAGTATCCCAGCCCGAGGCGTATTTCTTTGCAGCCGTGTGGATTTCAGCCTTAAGGCCAACCCGATCAACCATTGCTGGTATTTCTTCAAAGGCTTTCCTGAAAGCCGATTTGGGCCAGATCGACACCACATCGTCAGTCAATTCAAAAGTGTAATCGGGGATATGCCCATGTTCGAGGTTATCCTCAATGATCTTGGTGAGCATCCGGCGAAACTCCGGCAGCGTTGAAGCCGAGCCTGTGATTTCATGCAGGGTTTCCAAGCGGTACTGAAACTTGCGCTGTTGGCCGCAAGACTTGCGCGCAATTTCGTATAAACGTCGCTCTAAAGGCTTTCTTAGGCGAAAATAATCCCGCGATATGGTGAGGATATCACCCCCTTTTTCGCGGATAGCATTAAACACCCAATCCGATAGCGTGATTTCGACTTCGAGCATTCGGCCGTCGCGCGTTTCCTTGATGATTTCTGCCGACTCGATGAAACTGAAAACCTTCCAGACCTCTTTGCCGCCGGTAGTTATATCGGTTTCAATCTGCGTTCCTTGAAGCCGGGCGAGAGCAGCTTGCAGCAAGCGATACCCCTCACCGCTTGTCTTCCGATTGGTGGTTTTCAACAGATCGTGAGCGCGAAACCGCATCTTGCGATCAACCTTTTGGCCTCGGTTGATCGCGGCCATGCATTGCGAAATACAATAGATCAATACATCCCTGTCATGCACGGTCGCTGCACCGTCAGATCCAGGCTTGATCCTTAGAAAATTACCGTTCCGTTTGTATTCACGAATCCTGTGATCTGGCTTTGTAGACAGGGTGAAGAGCGGATGCACCATCGAGGCCGTATCGGCCTTGGGCATCGCATCGAAGATATCGCAGACAAAAAAATCAGGTTCAGGATGCCGCTCCGGCAGGAGTGGGGAAAGGTCGCGCGTGTCTGATGATAGCGGATTCGTCATTTCACACACGACCATTCGTCATTTCACACATCGGGTCAAATGATTCGTCATTTCACACATGAATCCATCTGTGGATAACTCACAAACCAGATTCGTCATTTCACACATGGAGATTCGTCATTTCACACATGAATGATTCGTCATTTCACACATGGAGATCGAAAAATTAGGCTGATTATCCTTTTGCTATCAAGTTGTTAGAAGTCTCAAAAAATCCAGTAACACTATATAAAACACATTAAAACACAAAGCGACCTGTGGATAACTCATACTTCAGCTCTCAGAATCCGACCACCAACACAGGCTGAAAGATCGGATTTGCTGAGAACAATTAGAGCGCGTTGCCAGATCACGCTCCGATCATGAGACCTTTTCCCAGTGTCACGGTGCATCCCTTCGGAAAAAACAATACGCTTGGCCGTCTTCGACGTGCCACGTCCCCGCCATCGTTTCACAGGTCAGCGGATGGCGAGCGAACAGCGTCGGCAGGATCAGCGCGAGCAGCAGTACGATGACCGGGCCGAAGGTGAATACACCCCATCGCCATGCGCGCCATTTACGCCGGTCACGGTGGTATTCGGCTTCGACCTGTTCGCGCTCCTCCACCTGCATGCTTTCAATGACACGGGGCAGGTAATCGAGAATCTGGACATTGGCGTCCTGGCCGATGCGGCGGATGTCTTCGAGGGTCTTGTCCTGTCCATCCATGCGGTCGGAAATGCTGGCCGTGACCTTGGCGATCAGCTCCAGCATTTCGGCGGAGTTGTCAGAATGGAGAGCAGGGCGGTTCATGGGGCGTCCCCGTTTCGCAGCGAAGAATCCAGTGGGGCGACACAAGCGGGCATTCTCAGAGCAGGCTTGCGCGGTTTGCGTTACCTGTCTGTGCCGCAGCAACGCCGCCAGAAACGCTCACAGAGCCGTTCGAGGGGGTAGGGCGGTGCATCCGTGGTTTGGAAGCGCAATCGCCCTCAGCGGCGCTCTGTGAAGCTCCTGCGCCGCTCTCGCATCGAGGCCGTTCCCAATCGTCGAAGCTGGCCTTGTCCTGATCGCGGGTGAGGTTGTCGATCAGCCGGTCCAGCATTTCCATGGCGCGGTCATCGCGAGCGGCGAGATCGATCAGCGCCCCACCGAGGATGACCTTGCGCCGGGTGTCCCGTTTCCGTTCGGCGGCATTCTCGCGAGACTTGGCCGCAGAGAGCCGAGCCTTGGCTTGCTGGTATTGGCGTTCGGCTTTCTCAAGGGCGCTTTCGGCCATGGTGGTTTCCTCTCTCAGCGTGTCCCGAAACGGATCAGGTTCCGTGTAAAACCCGCGAAAGATTCAAGCGCCGCGCCAGTTGAAAGGTGCTGATTGATCCGTTGTTGAACACCCCCGACATTGGCGCTACCCTGACGGAACGAAGTGGAGGTAAGGGCGCACTTATGCAAACTGCGTTTGCGTGCGATCCTCTCCGGGGGCAAGCCCCCCGCCGGATGGCGTCCCCATCGCAGCGATGCTGCGAGATGGGGGAGCGGTCCCCCAAACCCGCCGCCAGCGTTCCGCCGCTGGATAACGGTGCGGATCGGGAAAGCCGATCCGATGGCGCTGGAGAAGCCAGCGCCCGCGATGCGGGGAACGAGATCGGCAGAGTGCCGACTGTTCCTGTGGTCATCGCGAATTGTCCCGCGCAGGATGCCGGGCGGTGCGAATGCGAGAAGCGCAGTCGTGCCCCTCACCGGCAGAAGCTTTGCATCCTCATCCCGTGCGCATCGTTGCGCGGGTCTTCGGTCGAGCGGCTTCATCCATGGCGAGCTATCACCTCAGTGTTGCGACGATCAGCCGGGCCGCCGGGCGCTCTGCCACGGCGGCGGCTGCGTATCGTGCCGCCGAGCGGATCGACTGTGAGCGCGAGGGCCGATGCCATGACTACACGCGCAAATCCGGGGTCGAGTATGCCGAGATCATCGCCCCCGAAAATGCGCCCGATTGGGTGACAGATCGGGCCGCCCTGTGGAACGGGGCCGAGGCATCGGAGAACCGCAAGAACTCGGTCGTCGCGCGGGAATGGCGGGTGGCGCTTCCCGACGAATTGTCCCCCGAAGACCGGCGCGAGCTGGCGCTGGATTTTGCCCATGCGCTGGTCGAGCGGTTCGGGGTGGCGGCAGACGTTGCCATCCATGCCCCGCACCGCGAGGGCGATGCCCGAAACCATCATGCGCATATCCTCACCACGACGCGGCGCATCGGGCCGGAGGGGTTCACCGAGAAGACCCGCGAGCTGGACGACCGCACGCGCGGGTCGGTCGAGATCGAGGCCATGCGGGAGGACTGGGCCGACCGGCAGAATGGTGCCCTGGACCGCGCCGGAAGCGTGGAGCGGGTTGATCATAGATCGCTGGAGGCACAGCGCGAGAAGGCCGAGGCGGAACGGGATGTGGCGATGGCAGGAATCGAGACTGCTGATCCAGAAGATCGAGAGGCACGAGAGGCCGAACATGCCGAGGCCGCGTTACGCGCCGAAGCGCTGGACCGGGAACCGGAGGTGAAACTTGGACCTGCCACCAATGCCATCGAGCGCAAGGAAAAACGTCTCGCCGAGAGGGAAGGGCGGGAGTACGCGCCACGCACCGAACGGGGGGTGCAGGTTCACGCATCCCGGCAGGCCCGTGCAGTGTTCGAGGACATGCGCGAAAGGCTGACCCTTGCCCGTGAAACTTACGCCACGGAACGCGAGCAGGGCAGGGACCGGATCAGCGCCGGGCTAGAGGCCATCCGCGCCGCTGCATCCCGTGACCGGGGCGAGGCAAGCCATGACAGCATCACAGAACGGCTCGGCGGCATTCTGGAGCGCGCCCGCGAAGGATCAGGACAGCGTGACCCGGAGGGGCGCAGCATCGAGGAACGGCTGAAAGAAATCACAGGGCAGGACGCCACCGAGACGCCGCAAGAGACACAGCCGGAGCGAGACGAAGGCCTATCCCTCGATGACATTCTGGACGAACGCGCCAGAGAGCACCATCGGCAAACCTTGCAGACGATGTATGACGGGCTTGCCCGGATGACCGATCCTGTGAAGATCGCCAAGGTGCAGAGCATCATTGAACGGCTGGAGGAAGCAGGCAGAGACTTCGACAAAGGCATCGAGCTTGAGGAAAACGAGCCTGACCGTGACACGGTAGTCGATTACGCCGCCCGCGTCCGAGAAGGCCGCGAGCGTGTGGAGCATGGTTTGCCCAATGACGGGCCGCTCAGCGAGGAAGAATTGAAAGCCCGACTAGACCGGGGCGTCGAGGAAATCGAACAGGGTCGGCGCGAAGGACGGATACCGGAGGCGGAGATCGATTACGATCCGTGGGATCGGTGAGGCTTGCCCGACAGCTGTTCATCGTACACGATGCCGGGATACAGCGTTCACCACGCCGCTCTTTGACATCGTGAGAACTGCCCGAGGGGGTGAAACCGGGGCGCAGCTTGCAGCCGTCTGGCATCGTCGCATTCGCGAGAACACCGCGCCCCAACGCCGAGATAATCAGGGCCGGAACGCACCACAAGACCGCGCCGCGATGCTTACCGCCATTTTGTAACACAAGATGGCTTATCCCGCCATCATCTCCCCCTTCACCCACCGAGACCAGTTGAAGGGTTTTGAGGAGATTTGAAGAGTTCGAGCGTGGAGATTTCAAATCCCCTCAAATCTCTTGCAATCTCAGGCTCGGATAGGCCGAAACGGGCCTGCACTTTTGCAATCTCGTTCATTCTCTTGCAAACTCAGGCCATCTTGGGCCGGATCAGGCCGAAGGCAGCTCTTGGCAGTTACACAGCGTTCATCCGTTGCGTTTATTTCGAATGTAGCACATATATCGGATGAGAACGGGAGATGAGGCCATGACAGTTCCAGCAACAGCGCAGCCGTTCACAGAACGCTTGCCGACCGACGAGGAAAGGGCGACGGCAGCCCAGCTCCGCAAGATCATCGCCGCCACAGCATCCGAGAATGAAGGCGCAGCAGTCCTGCGTGTTCAAGAACCAGAGAGCGAACCACTGACCCTTGCGCTGACCCCCGGTATGTCCGGGTTGCTTCTCGACCTGTTGCGGCACATCGCGAAAGGCGAGACGGTTGCTCTGGTGCCGCGTGGTGAAATGCTGACGACCCAACAAGCAGCGGAT
>Ga0209187_1002665_pt1 | contig 16339 bp, 15 predicted proteins | sample BantaG_FD_187430 | JGI IMG/M metagenome (GOLD analysis project Ga0209187, IMG submission 187430) | Marine algal microbial communities from Bantry Bay, Ireland - BantryBay_4 metaG (SPAdes) (version 2) | ecosystem: Host-associated > Algae > Red algae > Unclassified | place: Bantry Bay, Ireland... | reverse complement strand
TCTAAAAATTGGATGTTGTTATCCTCCCAAATGATACTAATCAAGGAAATTGATGGCAGTTTTATCAACCCTGATTCTATTCATAATTTATCACTATTTCAATGAACAAAAATGCGGAAATACAGTTCGACAAAACTATCTGTCATAAGAGTCAGTAAAACTTTAAGTCAAACGACAGTCATTGAAGCATTACCTTCTCTGGTTATGACTTGAATTTCTCGCTAAGTCGCTTTATTTTATCGGTATTTGTTTTGGTATTGTCTCTTGCTTCGGTGAGTAGCAGCGTTTCATCAATATTGGTGACAATAAGTTCAAGGTTAGAAATACGTTCTTTAAGTGCTTCGTTTTCTGATTTTATATTTTCCAATAGTTTTACATCCACATTGGTATTAGCACCACTTTGCAGTTTAGCTTTTTCCAATTTGTAATATTTATCGGACAAAATGGCAATTATTGCAACCAACATTCCCATTATTGGTAAGACCATAGGTTTTTATTTTAGTTTTAAATATTCCTCTGAGGAAGTTACAATCAATTCAACATTTTCGAGCCTTTCTTTCAAGAGTTTGTTTTCATCTTTCAAAGATTGCAAAAGCAGAATGTCCTCATTATTCAAAGCTTTCAGTTTCAATTGTTCTTTCTTATATTTATAAACGAATCCACCCACAATGGCAGAAATGGGAATGGAGCATCCCATAATTATTGCAACCAATCCTACTAAATCCATAACGACAAAGGTTTGTTTAGTATTTCCAACAGTAATTTAGCCTTTTTGGTTTGGAAAAGAAAGAAAATTTTATAAGAAATACTGATTTATAGAAGAATGTCAACAAAATTGTGGTGTATTGTGGTCATTTTTTGGCAACTAAGGGCAATCCTTTCAATTACTCTTTGGAATTTTATAGAGATTACTAGTGGCATGCGCAATGATTTTGCCATCAGCAGATTTTAGATAGGCATCTGCATTAAAAATATTTCTTCCTTGTCTTATGATTTTCGCAGTAACCGTTATAGTGTCTCCAAGATTGGCACTAGAAAGAAAATCAATATTTAAATTAACGGTTGCGTAGAAATTAATACTGTCGAGGGAGAAAACTGCGGCACCGATAATATCGTCTAGGACAGCGGAAGAAATTCCACCGTGTAATTTTCCAACAGGATTGGTCATGTCTTTACGGACAGTTAGTTCTGCAGTTACTTTTCCAGGGTCCACTTCTTTAAGGATACAACCGAGCCAATGCGTAAAAGGAGAGGGGCTGCCAGAATCCTTTTTTCCAATACGGGAGCGCATAAACTCTACTACTTTATTTTGATTTTCCAAATGGTAAATTTTAGATTTTGAGATTGAGTGTAAATCTAATAAAAAAAACCCAACCGCCTTGGCGGTTGGGTTTAGTTCCCGGTTCAACTTATATGAATAACCGAAAATGTTATTCGGTATTAGAAAACAGCCGTTAAGCCATTTCTATTAGCCTTTTCATTAAGTTGGTAAATAAGTAATTATGAACCCTATTACAATAAGTATTTAATTTATGCTTACGTTATCTTAATTCTTGTTATATAAATATTGTTCTTTTACTATCAATCCATTTTTCCATTCTTGAACGGCAACCTGAGTGTATTTCATTGATCCCCATTCTTCATGAGTATAATCAAAATACCATCTTACCATTGTTACGCCTTCACCAATTGCCACATTTAAAGGTCTGGCAGCACGCATTTCAATGATGGAATTAACAAAATCAGTCTCTCTTTTTCTGTTTGCTTCCTTGCCAATTGTTGGTTCTTCGTCATTTTCTTGAATGATAATGTCATTAGAGTAAAATTTTTCAAAAGCATCTAAATTTTTACCCTGAATAATCATATCATTTAACGCACTAATCTGTTCCAACAAGAGTGACATAAATTATTTTGTTCAAAGATCACCTAAAAAAATAAGAAAAAGGTTGAACTGCATTAAGAAAAGAACTTAAACTAGATTAAGATTCTTGTTAATACATAACTCACAGGTTGTTATGTTGAATTGAAATAGATAATAATATATAAGAGTTTGGTTTGATGTTGAAAATGAGGAGTTTGTGAGTTTTACCTTCGAGTGTCTGAGGGTAGTGGCAATGAGTGAGTTTTCGGAGATTATTTGGTTTTACTCTTTTATTCAAGAAATGTTGTGCCTCAGGCAACGGTTGAGTTTTGCTTTTGGGTTTCTGAGGGTAGTGGCAATGGGTAGGTTTTCGGAGACTATTTGGTTTTACTCTTTTATTCAAGAAGTTGTTGTACCTCAGGCAATGACGGTTGAATCAGACTGTCAGATTATTTTAAATCACACAGACAACAGGGAGCTGAGTCATTGGACTGCAACTTGTTCGAAGATCATATGTTCTGTTCAAAAAAGTGAACATTTGTAAAAAGGATCTTATCTTTGTAAGAAAGCCAAATAAGATGCTCGCAAGATTAGACAACGAAGTATATTTTAAAAAAGCCTTTACGGATAAGGAAGTATTTAAGGCTTTTGTGAAGGATATCGTTGGAATTGAGGTGGAGCCAGAGAAAATCGAAACAGAAAAAGCCTTTGAACCTAAAATCGGGAGCATCAACTTTAAATATGATATTTTTGCTGAAGACCCAAAGAAAAGGATTGTCATAGAGATTCAAAGAGTAGAATTTGACCACAATTATGATCGGTTTCTCTATTACCATTTGCAGGCTATAACAGAACAACAAAGAAGTTCAGCAAATTATTCTGTTGATAAAACAGTTTACACTATTGTTGTAATGACCGCTCCCTACAAAATTAATAAAAAGACGAATGAAATTTATCAAGATGAAGTTTTGATTTCAAATTTGAATCCAAAGAACTTAAAAGGAGTCGAACGCAAAATATTTAATCATGAGCTGATTTATCTCAATCCAAATTATAAAGACGAATCAACTCCTCCAAATTATAGAGATTGGTTGGAGTTGATCTATGAAAGCATCCATAATCCTGAAAATCCGAATATAAATCTGAAAAATGCAGGAGTAAGACGAGTAGCAGAAATAGCCAACATGGAAAATGTAACCCCAGAAGAATGGGAAATGGCAAAAATAGAAGTTTCTAAAAGAATGGTTATAACGATTGAGCGTGAGGAAGAAAGAATAGAAACCATTTTAGAGCTTGCCAAAAACTTAATTAACTTAAATTCAGATGATGCATTTATAAATAAAGCTACTGGTTTAGAGTTGACCGAAATTCAAAAACTTTGTGATGAAATGGATAATAAATGACCGAGAATATTGTATTTAAAATAATTCAATATACTCTTACTGCTCCGCAATGATCTGACTCCGAACCTTACTCAAAAATTCTGGTGTAAAACCAAGATAAGAAGCGATCATGTATTGAGGTACACGTTGGTCTATCTTGGGATAGCGTGTTCTGAATTGTAAATATTTTTCCTTTGCCGTTAGACTGAAACTTTCAATAATCCTTCTTTGAGAAGCTACAAATGCTTTTTCTGTAATGATTCTAAACAAACGTTCAAACATTGGAATTTCATCATAAAGTTCTTGTACTTTTTTGTAAGGAATAATTGCAACTACAGAATTTTCAAGACATTGAGAATTGTAATCGGCAGGTTTCTGTGCCATCAAACTTCCCAGGTCTCCTGTCCACCAATCTTCTATACCAAATGCAACGATGTGCTCATTGCCATCTTCATCAATATAAAATGTTTTAATGCAGCCTTGTAGAATAAAAGCAACCTTATTATTAACATCACCAGCTTGCAAAATGTATTGACCTTTTAAATATTTTCGCTCAGTGGTGTTGGCAACAATCACCTCCATTTCTTCAGCAGAAAGACTTACTATTTTAGAAATATAGTTTGTAAAAGACTCTAAACTCATTATTACAAGTGTTTATATACAATTTTTTTATGATGATTTAAATGTGCTGTTAAAAATTCCAACGTCTGTATTAAATTTAACTTTCCAGCAAAGGGATGTTTGAAAAGTTCTTTTGGCAACATTTGTTGGTCAACAAGAGATAAAATTTCAATAAAACCTTTTCTTTCCTGCTTCCATCTACTTTCTATTGATACCAAATCTGATTCATCAGGGACATTGGCAACGATAGCAGGAGCTTTTATTTTTTTAAATGGAAAAGCGAAAAAAAGTTTCATTAGCGAAAACCTCCATTTATTTTTCAGACCAGTATCGTTTAAGTCATCAGAAACATTGATTTTCTTTGCAATATAACCAATAGATGCCTTTTCTACTAATAATATGTGTTCTAAATGTTGAGCAGCTGACCATTTATTTGGCTCCAAGGGTTTGTTTAACTCTTTATGAGTGTGTGCTTGCAGTTTGTTAATCAGTTCGTTAGTACTTCGTTCTAGACTGTCAAATTTTTTTTGAAGTTTTGGTATCATTCTTTTTTTATTATAGTATCCATTGAAATTATGTAATTACATAATTTCAATGGATACATGCTTCCTTACATCCGCTCGGTCGTTTTAATTCCAAGCAATTTCAAGCCTTTTTTAATAATAGCTCCTGTTAAGTTAGACAAATAAATCCGAAAATCAATGCTTGCTTGCTCGCCAGTCAAAATAGGGTGGTGTGCATAGAACTTGTTAAACAGTTTTGCCAAGTTATAAGTGTAACTTGATATTTCTGACGGATCATAATTTGTTCCAGCACTTTTTATCACAGATTCAAAATTATTCAAGCTGATGATTAATTCACGTTCTAATGGTTCTAAAGTAGCGACATCAAAAGTAGAAGAATTAACCTCTTTGCCATATTTTTTTAAAACAGACTGAATCCGAGCATAACTGTATTGTATAAATGGAGCCGTTGCACCTTCTAATTCAACAGATTTTTCAGGATCAAAAGTCATTCGCTTTTTAGGGTTGACGGATAAAATATAATAACGAATTGCCCCAATTCCAATTTTTTCAAAAAGCTCATCAGCTTGATCATCAGAAAAATCGTTGATTTTTCCCAACTCCAAAGTGGTTTGTTTGGCTTTGGCAACCACTTCTGCAATTAGATCATCTGCATCCACAATCGTTCCTTCCCGCGACTTCATTTTTCCAGTTGTTAAATCAACCATTCCATAGGAAAGATGATGAATACCATCTGCATAAGATTTCCCCATTTTTTCGAGCACACCTTGCAAAACTTTGAAGTGATAATTTTGTTCATCGGCAACCGTATAAATAGAAATATCCATTTTGTATTTATCATACCGTGCTTGCGCCACACCCATATCTTGCGTTACATAAACAGAAGTTCCATCACTACGCAACAATATTTTATGATCCAATTTTTTGTCTTCTAAATCTGCCCAAATCGAACCGTCTTCTTTTTTGTAGAACACGCCATCATTTAGACCTTGTTGAACCATCTCTTTTCCAGCATTGTAATAATCAGATTCTTTGTAATGCTCTTCAAAATCAATTTCCAAACGATCAAAAGTTTCATTGAATCCTTCAAAAACCCAATTGTTCATTTTCTCCCATAATTCGCGAACCGATGCTTCACCAGCTTCCCAGTCAAGCAACATTTTACGTGCTTCTGCACCTAAATTTGATTCATTATTGACGTAGTCATTTTTGTATTTTTTAAAAAATGTACTGGTCAATTTTTCTTCGTCTGCACCTTGTTCTTTTAATTTATTTGCATCTTCTGTTTGTAAAAATGTATTCAATTTTTCTTTTGCAGCATCGGTTGTTTGCCATTGCTCATATTCTGCGTTTAGTTCAGTGTTGAATTTCACATAATACTTTCCAACAAAATGATCTCCTTTGATTCCAGTACTTTCGGGCGTTTCACCATTTGCAAATTTTTGCCAAGCCAACATAGACCGACAGATGGCAATTCCACGATCATTTAGAATGTTTACCTTATGAACATCGTATCCCGTTGCTTGTAAAATTTCTGCCATTGAATAACCAATAACCATATTACGTATGTGACCTAAATGTATTGGTTTGTTGGTGTTGGGACCACAGTATTCCAATACAACTGTTTTGCCATTTTTAGCCAGTTTGCCGTAGTCTTTGTTTTCTCCAATGGAAGCAAGTTTGTCAAGCCAATATTTGTCCGTAAATGCAATGTTTAGAAATCCCTTTACAGTATTGGTGGAGTTAATGAAATCAATTTTTTCAGCGAGCAGTTTTCCAATCGTGTCTCCAATTTCTTCAGGTTTTTTCTTAGCAATTTTGACAAAAGGAAAAATCACGACGGTCAAATCGCCTTCAAATTCTTTCCGAGTTTCATTTATAATAATGTTGGAAGCGTCGAAGTCAATATCATATAATTCCTTGACAGCTTCCGCAGTATAATTTTTAAGTTGATTTTCTATATTCATTTTGTAGTAGTATTAAGTAACTTTTTTTGTTACAAATGCAAAAATAATAAATTTGATTGATTACTAAGGGATTGCGCATAAATAACTTGCCTATTTCGTCATTCCCAACTTGATTGGGAATCTATATCTGGCAACGAAGAATTTGCATTTACCGATCTTGGTTTTGTTTGTATTAGCAGAGTTTAGATTCCACATCAAGTGCGGAATGACGTGTTGGTTAAAGCAAAAAAAAGCGGTCTTCGTTTTACGAAGACCGCTTTTCAATTTTTTCAATTGATTTTTACCTGCCAATCACATCCAAATAAACAGGAAAATGATCGCTGTAGCCTCCATATACCTTACCGCTGCCACTGATAAACCTACTTGGTTTATTGACATTTCGTTTTTTATCGAAGAAAGTCATCCAATCTTCATTAAAAATATTTGCGTTGTTTAGCTCCGTGCTAAAACCTATTTTACTATTCAACATACTACCCGAAACGATAATTTGGTCCAAAGCGTTCCATTTATCATAAAAATGTGAGCCAATTCCACTTTCCATCCACGGAATAGACATATTATAAAGTTGATTGGCTTGAATTTTATTATTGACTTTTTGCGCATTGAGCACATCTTTTACACTTTCATCAGAAGGCGCATCGTTAAAATCTCCCATTATGACAATTTTTGCGTTGCCATCTTGCGCCAAAACTTTATCAATTTGTGTTCTGAGAACTTTTGCAGCAATTTTTCTTTTATCCCCCGTTTTGTCCCCATATCGAGACGGCCAATGGTTGAAGAAAACATGAATGTCTTCATTATTGATGGTTAAAGACGCATATAAAATATCACGAGTCGCATCATCATCAATGCTTACCGTAAGAAATTCGCTGCTTTTCACCTTTACTTTTTTATTATCATAAATCAAGGCAACATCAATCCCACGCTCATCGGGAGAATCTTGGTGAATCAAACCGTAATGATCGCTTCCAGAATTTTTTATCAAATCTTCCAGAACCTGCCTGTTTTCCGCTTCACAAACGCCCAAAATTTCAGGAATTTCATCTCCACCAAGCAGATTTACCACTTTCGAAAGATTGTCCAGTTTTTGATCGTATTTTTCAGAAGTCCATCCCATTTTACCAGTCGGAAGAAAATCATCGTCATTGGTTTTGGGATCATCCACCGTATCAAACAAGTTTTCGAGATTGTAAAAAGCCACACGAAAATCATTATCAGCAGTTTTAGCGGTAATGGCGTTTTTTGTCTTTTTATCGCAAGCCGTTAAACTCACTACAATGCCTAAAAAAAGACAAGCCAGCATAAATTTTTTTGTAAACATTCGTTTCATAATTGGATCATTGTTAAACTTGCAATAATTGTACCTATAATCTGATTTTTAAGATATTCGGTATAAAAAGCTTGTAAAGTTAATGAATTTTTTTGGCCTGCCCTCAACTTGATTGATGGAGCCTGCCCCAACTTGATGGAGCTTGCCTTCAACTTGATTGAGGAGCCAGCTTTCAACTTTCAATCTTCCACTTTCAACTTTTTTAAGGACGGTGAGGATCATTTCCAATCAGATAGTCTCCCCGCTGCCCGCTGCAATGTATGGAATGAAGTGGAATGGATTTAGCCCGCTGTGGAGCTGTGGAGACGCGATGAATCGCGTCTCTACGAATTTCTTCGTTGTGAATTTTTCCCCAACTGTCGTTCCAATTCATTCCATACATTTCCACTCGCATCGGGCGTATTTTCGCAAATCTAGCTGCTCCGTCGCTAGGTTCATCCTCCGCGCTTCCCTTGCTGCTATGATGGTTTTGGTATGTCCTATCAATCATTTTGATCTAAAAAGTTGTTTTTTTTAAACTTTTCAGCTAGTTTTATAGTTAAATAAGTAAATAAATAAGAGTAATTAGTCATAAAATGAAAGTAAATAAGCGACAAAAACCTCTATCTAAGAAGGTTAAAACACAGAAAGCAAACAATTCTGAGTCTGACTTTTATTTAAAAATTAAGACAAGGAAATTTATGTCTAATTTTAAGGAAGTATCAGCAGAAGAATTGTGGGAATCTAGGTGCAAAGCCTATAATTATATGTTTTAATTGGCTCGTGGAAGGTTAAGTAAAGGCTTTCCATTTCGAAAGCTTGCGCACAACCAAGTTGGTCTTGGTGGTAATCATATATCCGAACTTATTTATAGTTTTAAATCCTATAGTGATAATAAGTATCTTTTTCATGCTGATTATCATAAGTATAACTTGTATGCAATCAAATTCTATCATAGAAGCCATAAAAATGATCCAAATAAATATAATGTAACAACAGATTTGGGAGAAGCAAGAGGGATATTTAATACTTGTTTACATATTATGAGTGATATTTATGAAAGAGATCAATTAGCTTCTTTTTGCTTTGTTACTGGTCCAGTAGCTAAAGAGATTGATGCAGCATATGAGAAATATCTTGAAAAGCAAACAGGAAAAAATGCAATATTAACTTTGGAACAATTTAAAGAACAGTGCTCAAGAGAAATTGAGAATGTAAAGAGATATAGAATTTAAAAAGGATATATTGAAAACCTTTTTTCTGACGAAAATTGGTGGCATCATCGTAGTGATAAAGGAAATACCTACATAGTACAAAACAAAAATAATGTTACTAATAGTGGTACTGTTATAACTAAGGAAATGCTATTTCAAATGTTAGCTGATACTTATGAGGATTTAATTCTTTAATTCTTTGATTCTTGGTAGTTTAAAAGAGAAAATAATAGTGAAATAAATGCAGTTAAAGATTTGATTTTGTATGCCTAGTTGTATTCCAATTAAAAAATTATAATAATAACATCCGCAACCATTTTCTCATTAAAAGATTGGGAAGCGCGGAGGACGAGACTTGCGACGGAGGACCTAAATATACGAAACTACGCCCGATGCGAGTGGAAATGTATTGCATTTATTGGAATAGATGATAAGAGCAAAATTTGCCACGAAGCAATCCGTAGAGACGTTGCATGCAACGTCTGCCAAGCGGGCTGAAACCAGTTCCAATAAATGCAATACATTGCAGCGGGCAGCGGGGAGACTACTGGATTGGAAAGGATATGTTCCGTCCTTAAAATGGTTGAAAGTGGAAGATTGAAATTTGAAAGTTATGAATTTAACCACCTTTGAATTATTAAGGGACAGGGAATTAATAACTGTCCGATTTGACCGAGACGTCGGACCGAATCTTCTTTTTCATTTTTACTTCATTATTTTTTAGGTCCCGTAGCTCGGCTATGCGACTAAAAAATGCTTTGTAAAAATAAAAAATAACTTCTCTCAAATAAGACACTTATTTATTCTCTGTCCCTAAGCCGAAGGATTGGAGCGTTGTGAATTGCGAACTATATTGATAGACAAGGCATGCCTTGTCTCTACAATTTGTGGTTTAATGCAATTCATAATTCATAACTTATAATTCATAATTGCCTAACGGGTTTTTTCCCAATTCCAAGAGGTTTCCATCATATCATTTAGATTGAATTTGGCGGACCAGCCTAGTGCCTTTACTAGCTTGTCGTTATTTGCGTAGATGGCGACCGTGTCTCCCTGTCTTCGTGGTGCGATTTCGTAGTTTAGTTTTTGACCTGTTGCTTTTTCAAAAGCCTCAAGCATTTCTAGCACCGTTACACCTTCACCACTTCCGATGTTTAGTACATCGTATTTCTTTGCCTCGGTATTATTTTTTAAATATTTAAATGCCAAAGTGTGGGCGTGTGCAATGTCGGAAACGTGGATATAGTCACGAATGCACGAGCCGTCTCGGGTAGGGTAGTCATTTCCAAAAACCAAAATTTTATCTCTTTTGCCGATTGCATTTTCGGTTATGATGGGCATTAAATTTTGAGGTGGTAAAAAAGGCGTTTCTCCAATTTTTCCAGATGGGTGCGCGCCAATGGGATTGAAATAACGCAAGGCAATGGATTTTGTAAAAGCATTTTTAGAAAAATCCTCGATGATTTCTTCTCCTACTTTTTTTGTATTTCCGTAAGGAGAAGCCGTTCTTACAAGTGAAGTATTTTCCGTTACGGGCAAATCTGTAACATCGCCATAAACAGAGCAAGAAGAAGAAAAAATGAAATAGGGTGTTTGAAATTCCTCTGATAATTCTAATAAATTTATGAGAGAATTAAGATTGTTTCTATAATATAAAAGAGGTTTGTCTACAGATTCAGGAACCGTTTTGTAAGCGGCAAAATGAATGATGCCTTCAATGTCAGGATGCTCTTGAAAAACGGTTTTGGTTTTTTCAAAGTCGCATAAATTCACCTGATAATTTTTGACAGAGACACCAGTAATTTCTTTGATGGAATCCAAAACCTCTTCACTAGATCTAGAATTGTCATCAATACTGACGACTTCAAAATCATTTTCAATAAGATCAACTAAGGTGTGAGAACCAATATACCCACAAGCTCCAGTAACTAAGATTTTTGACATTTTTCAATAAAGTATTTCGATTCCAATAATTTATGAATTCCTTCCTCTAAGGAAACCCTTGGATGTGATAGCAATTCTTTCATTCTGCTGGTATCAGGGCATCTCCTTTTCATATCGCCTTCAGTCCTTGCAGGTTTATGAATGATTTTCGATTTTGAATTGGTAATATTAATAATGGTATTTGCTAATTTCAAAATACTTGTTTCCACCTCGCTTCCAATGTTTAATACTTCATTTATAAACATATTGTTTCTAAAAGCAGTTACGCTTGCCTCAATATTATCAGAAATATAACAAAAAGTTCTACTTTGAGAACCATCTCCGTAAACTGTTATGTCAGCATTTTGCAAAGCCAATTTAAGAAATCTAGACATCACGAAATCTATGCTTTGTTTAGGACCATAAGTATTGAAAAAGCGAAATAGCGTATATTCTAAACCAAATTCCTTTTGGTAAGATTTGCAATAAGATTCTCCCACACTTTTAACAACAGCATAAGGAAGTCTTGAATTTAAGGGAGTACTGACCTCATTTTGCGGATAAGAAATAGATTCCCCATAAACCTCAGATGACGAGGCGTAATAAACCCGTTTTACACCCGTATTTTTTGAAAGTTGCAAGATGTTTTTAATTCCTTCAATATCTTCCAAAACCATTACAGGGTTTTCCAAAGTTCTTCTAACACCCACAAGAGCTGCGTAGTGAAAAACATAGTCAAAAGAATTAGCGACCATTATTTGTTGAAGATCGCTAAGACTGTTTACACTGCATTTTATAAAAGAGCAATTGTCAAATTTTGATACAGGAATTTTTTCTAAAGATCCAGTAAGCAAATTGTCAACGATGACTATTTTATTTTCTGGATCTTTAATTAATTCTTCCGCAAGTGAACTTGCAATAAAACCAGCACCGCCAGTTATTAATATTTTCCTCATTGAATAAGTTTATGAGTTTTCAATCAATCCCATAAGATATTTACCATATCCACTTTTTAATAAAGGTTGAGCAAGCTCTTCCAATTTTGCTGCATCAATAAAACCTTGATTAAAGGCAATTTCCTCAATGCATCCAATTTTAAGACCTTGTCTTTCTTCGATAGCATGAACGAAATTTGCAGCTTGCATTAACGACTCAAAAGTACCAGTATCTAACCATGCTGTGCCTCTAGGAAGAATGGTAACACTTAAACTTTCTTTTTCAAGATAAGCCTTGTTTACATCAGTGATTTCATATTCACCCCTAGCACTCGGTTTAAGATTTTTTGCAATTTCAATAACGTCATTGTCATAAAAATACAAACCAGGAATCGCATAATTTGATTTAGGTTTAGTAGGCTTTTCCTCAATGGAAATCGCCTTATTGTTTTTATCGAATTCGACTACGCCATATCTTTCAGGATCAGATACATGATAAGCAAAAACCATCGCACCATCAATATCTTTAAGGTTGTTTAGGGCGTATCCCATCCCAACTCCGTAGAAGATATTGTCACCTAAAATTAAACAAGAAGGATCTTTTCCAACAAAATCTGCTCCTAAGACAAAAGCTTGTGCAAGACCGTTAGGGACTTCTTGTACCTGATAGTTGAAATTACAGCCAATTTGACTACCATCTCCCAATAATTTTTGAAAAGAGGGTAAATCATGCGGAGTCGAAATGATTAGCACATCTTTTATACCTGCCTTAAGTAGTGTAGACAATGGGTAATAGATCATTGGCTTATCATAAATTGGCATCATCTGTTTACTGATTCCTAATGTAATAGGATTCAGTCTTGTCCCAGATCCACCAGCTAATATTATACCTTTCATTTAAATTTTAAATTGATTCGGTTGCAAATTTACGAATATCAGTACAAGAAATTCCACTTCTATAAATTTTAATAATAAAAAACAAACCTAAATACCTATATCACGTATACCTCAAGGTATTGGTGTCTGAAAATCAGGTAGTTATTATATTTAAATTGCTGATTTTCAGCTAAAACAGAATTAGAAATTATTTATTACAACATATTGTTTCGCCCCTGCTTGTGGTAACGAACACATATAAAATTTTTTTGTATGAAAAAAGTATACCTCTTTTCTTTATTTTTTATAATCTCAGCACTATTCAATATTGCCAGATCACAATGTATTGTGAACCCTGGGGAAGATGGACAGGCTTGTGGATTTACTTATACGCTAGATGCATCAGGATCTTCTCCTGGTGGTGTCTGGACTGGACTCGGAAATTTTGCTGATGCAAACAGTCCCATTACTGAAGTTGATGTAGCTCAGTATGGTGTATATGTATTTGTTTATACAGTTGAAACTGCTGATTGTAAAAATTCGGGGCAAGTATCTGTAGAATTTGGAGAAGATCCAACTACAGCGAATGCTGGGAGTGATTATGTTGTTTGCGGACTTGCTGCAAATTTAACAGGAAATGATCCCGCTGTGGGAACTGGAATTTGGACTGGAAACGGTACTTTTTCGGATTCAGAGAATCCAGGGGCTTCCGTTTCTGTAGGTGCTTATGGTACTTACGATTTTACATGGACAACCTCAAATTGTAATTGTCCAACATCGTCTGATGTTGTCAGTATCACATTTATGGACCCAGAAATTGAAAATGCTGCTTTTGCAGGCTATGATTTTAATACTTGCGCATCAGTGGTTTCATTAAATGGTAATGCTCCAATGGATGGAGCCACAGGAATGTGGACAGGTCCTGGAGCCTTTTTCAATGTAAATGATCCCAATTCTGATGTCCAATTGACTGGTCAATCTAATGGACCATACTTATTTACATGGACAATCAGCAATCCTTGTGGTACTACTTCTTCAGATCAAGTTGTAATTACTTATGATAATAATTTAGCAGGTGCAACTGCTGGAGAGAATAAAAGTGTTTGCGGATTGTCGACCAATCTTAATGCGGTAAAACCAATAGAATGTTCAGGTCAGTGGGTAATGCCAGCTGGAGTTACTTCAGACAACCCTTCCTTTCCTAGTACTACAGTAACTGCACAAGCTCCAGGAACCTATACTTTTGTATGGAATGTTGAATGTGATGGATGTAGTGCATCAGATGAGGTAAATATAACATTTGCTCCATCTACTACAACAGCACATATTAATACAGCAGATCAGTCGGTTTGTGATTTAGTTATAAAACTTTTTGCTGATGCTCCTACACAAGGAACAGGTACTTGGTCTAGTTCGGCAGGCGTTTCTTTTGATAATATAAATGATGAAAGCACAACTGCAACAGCTAGTGTTTATGGTACCTATACTTTTACTTGGACGGTAGACGCTGGAAATGGCTGTGGTTCATCATCTGATAATGTTACTATAGAATTTTATGAAGGAAGTACAGAAGTAAATGCAGGAGCAGACGTTTCGACTTGTTCAACATCTGCATTTTTAAATGCGACTGCTACAGAAGGTGGTTATTGGGGAAATACTTCTCCAAATGCTGTATTTTCAGATCTTTCAAGTCCAACATCAGGTGTTGCAGTTTCGCAGCCAGGTACTTATACTTTTGTATGGAATGGATCTGGTCCTTGTGGCACTTCATCAGATGAAGTTGTTTATAATTTTGGAGTAGGACTTCCAAATCCTAATGCTGGTCCAGATCAAACTATTTGTGGTTTGAATACTACTTTGACAGGAACAGGAACGGGAAGTTGGTCTTCACCAAATGTAGAAATTAGTTTTACAAATACAAACGATCCCAATACTTCAGTTTCGGCTACTACACTAGGAGCTTATACTTTGGTTTGGACTTCAAATCAACAATGTGATGGCGATCCATTAAATACTGTTTATTCTGATGAAATGATTGTTACTTTTAGTAGTGGAGTAAATGCTGATGCAGGAAGTGACGGAATGATTTGCACTGGTTTTTATCAGTTTAATGGTGCAGCAGGACAAACAGGAACATGGACAATTGACTCTGGATACGGAGTTTTTGTAAATCCAAATGACCCAAACACAGTAGTAAACGATTTGATAATAGGAGATAATTATTTTACTTGGAATGTAGTTGGTGCCGATGGTTGTGGGACGCCTACAGATCAAGTGTTGGTAATTTATCATCCAGAAACACCAGTTGCAAATGCAGGGGCAGATGTTTCAACTTGTGATTTATCTATAACATTAGATGGAAGCAGCTCTGTTCCATATACAGGTGAGTGGACAGGAAATGGTACATTCGTATATGCAAATGCACCAGGAACTGTAGTGACAGTTGCAGAACCAGGAACCTATACATTTACTTGGTCAATTTATGGAGATTGTAGCACAAATGTAGACGAAGTAACCATTACTTTTGGTGGAGCTGATTGTTTAGGTTCATTAGGAGATTATGTATGGTTTGATACCAACGGAGATGGAATTCAAGATCCAGGCGAAAGTGGCATAGAAGGAATAACTGTATACATATATGATGGAAATGGAAATTTGATTGGTGAAACTATGACCGATGCAAATGGTTATTATATTTTTGACGGATTGGTACCTGGAACTTATACAGTAGTAGTAGGCGATGGCCCTACTGGAGCTGAATTAACAACAGGTAATTCTTATACTGTGACAATAGGAGCTGGAGAGCACAACCCAAATAACGATTTTGGTTTTGTCATTATTAAAGACTGTATTGCAGATGCAGGAGTAGATGGTTCTGTATGTGGACTGTCATATGCTCTATCTGGTTCTGGTGATGGTACATGGTCAGGCAATGGAACTTTTAATGGTTCGATTGTCAGTGTGTCTGTAGAAGGAACTTATACATTTACTTACACAGTAACTGGAGATTGTAATACAGCAAGTGACGATGTAACAATCACTTTTTTAGGTGATACTAAAGTAACAGCAGATGCAGGTCTAGACGGTTCTGTATGTGGATTGTCTCATACATTATCAGGCTCAGGTAATGGCACTTGGTCTGGTAATGGAACATTCAATGGTTCAACCGTAACAGTTGGCGCAGCAGGAGCTTATACCTTTACTTATACAGTAGCTGATGATTGCGGTTCAGCATCGGATGATGTAACAATCACTTTCTTAGGCGATAATTCAAACGCAACCGCAAATGCAGGCGATGATGCTTCGGTTTGTGGCTTGTCATATGCGTTGTCAGGCTCAGGTAATGGCACTTGGTCAGGTAACGGAACATTTAATGGTTCAACCGTAACAGTTAGTGCGGCAGGAGCTTATACTTTTACTTATACAGTAGCTGGCGATTGCGGTTCAGCATCAGACGATGTAACAATCACTTTCTTAGGCGATAATTCAAACGCAACCGCAAATGCAGGCGATGATGCTTCGGTTTGTGGTTTGTCTTATGCATTATCAGGCTCAGGTAATGGCACTTGGTCAGGTAACGGAACATTTAATGGCTCAACCGTAACAGTTGGCGCAGCAGGAGCTTATACTTTTACTTATACAGTAACTGGCGATTGTGGTTCTGCAAGTGACGATGTAACGATCACATTCTTGGGAGATTCAAATGTAACCGCAAATGCAGGCGATG
>Ga0209187_1002661_pt1 | contig 16371 bp, 11 predicted proteins | sample BantaG_FD_187430 | JGI IMG/M metagenome (GOLD analysis project Ga0209187, IMG submission 187430) | Marine algal microbial communities from Bantry Bay, Ireland - BantryBay_4 metaG (SPAdes) (version 2) | ecosystem: Host-associated > Algae > Red algae > Unclassified | place: Bantry Bay, Ireland... | reverse complement strand
AGGATTACTAATTGGCTCCGGGCCGATAGAATCGGCTCACCGCTTTGTTTTTCAAAAAAGAATGAAGCAATCAGGACAAAAATGGACGAAACAGGGAGGGCAAGCCGTCGCTAATTTGAGAGTCGTTCATCTCAATAATCAATGGGAGAGAGTAATTAAGTTAATCAATAAGGCTCAAAAAAAAGCCGCATAAGTATTTTTACAATTTATGCTTTTGCGTATGCGACATTTTGAGATGCACCCCACAGCACCTTAGTGTTAAAAATCGCATTTCACACCAAATTCCGCAACTTTTCCGCAATAAATTCAGCCGTAATATCACGTTGTGGTTCGCCCATCATTTCATAGCCTACCATAAATTTTTTCACCGTAGCAGAACGTAATAAAGGTGGATAAAAATGAATATGAAAATGCCATTCGGGATGCGCTTTGCCATCCGTCGGAGCTTGATGAATCCCCATAGAATACGGAAATGAAGTGTCAAAAACCTTATCGTATATCGCGGTTGTTTTTTGTAAAATATCAGCCAAACTCGCTTGCTCCGAAATACTCATCATTAATAAATCCTTAACGGGTAATTTGCTAATAATCAGCGTTTCGTAGGGCCAAGTCGCCCAAAAAGGAACAAGTGTCACAAAGTCTTCATTTTCACAAACGATGCGTTTACCGACTTCCATTTCCCTTCTCAAATAATCGCTCAACAAAGTTTTCCCATGCTTATCATAATACTTTTTTTGTTGATACGATTCTTTCTCAACTTCTGTCGGCAAATGCTCTTGTGCCCATATTTGTCCATGCGGATGCGGATTGCTACAGCCCATCAATGCACCTTTATTTTCAAAAATTTGTACATAATTAATAAAGTCACGCCGACCGAGTTCCTCATACTCTCGTTTCCACAAATCAATGACCTTTTCCAGCTCCTCTATCGACATATTTGCCATCGTGATATCATGTCGCGGCGAATAACAAATCACTCGACAAATCCCTCGCTCACTCTTTGCCACAAACAGTTCATCTTCATTCAGATGACCACTCGGAATATCCGGCGTAATCGCGCCAAAATCATTATCAAACACAAAAGTATCTGTGTATGAAGGATTTACGGCTACGCCACCCGCCCGTTCATTTCCCGGACAGAGGTAGCACTTCGCATCATATTTTGGACGAATATCCGGTACGATGTTTTCTATTTTACCTTGCCACGGACGCTTCATGCGATGTGGCGAAACCAAGACCCATTCACCCGTCAAAATATTCAACCGACGATGTGTATGCTCCTCAAATGAAAATGACATATCCAAAATAAATTAAAATATTATTACATTCATAAACCACTCTCTGTCTATCGTCCTCACCCATATTAGGGTGAACGTAAGAAAAATTCTATAATGTGTATTTTTGAAATTAGAGCATAAGTGTGAGTCGGCGGACATTTTAAAAATGTCAGGCGACAACGTTAGTTCATTATCCTGAATATTATATTTTTACAAAGTTTGAAAAATACTAATTTATTAAAAAAATAAAACTTAAAATACAAATGTTCTCGCCTGACATTTCAAAAATGTCCGTCGAGTAAGTCTCCAGAGAAATTAAAAATCAATCAATTACGCATAACTAAAATTTTCTTGCGTTTACCCTACCCATATTTAATAGTGAAGTCGCGCATCACATCCACCAAGACTTGCACACTCTCCAATGGCATCGCATTATAAATTGAAGCGCGGAAACCACCTACCGAACGATACCCCTTCACGCCCGAGATACTGGCAGCATTACAAGCGTCCAAAAACGCTGCTGTGTGTGCGTCATTTTCCGTTACAAAAGTAGCATTCATCAATGAGCGGTCTTCTTTTGCCGTTGTACCCTTAAACATCGGATTCGAGTCGATTTCATCATAAATCAAATCGGCTTTCTTAGCATTTCGTTCAGCCATTGCAGTCAGACCGCCATTCGCTTTCAACCAACGCATTGTCAACAAACACACATATATCGGATACACCGGCGGCGTATTGAACGCCGAATCTTTCGCAATATGCGTATCATAATTCAACATCGTCGGAATCGCTCGCGTCACTTTACCCGTGATTCCCTTACGTACGATGACCAAAGTCGTACCCGCCGGACCGAGATTTTTCTGCGCCCCTGCATATATAAGGTCATAGCGACTCACATCAATCGGGCGACTAAAAATATTGGAAGACATATCCGCCACAATAGGCACACGCGTCTCTGGCAACTCGTGAAACTCCGTACCGAAAATCGTATTATTGCTCGTAATGTGCAAATACTTCAAATCATCAGGAATCTCAAAACCCTTCGGGATATAATTATAATTCGTATCCTCCGAAGTTGCTACCTTATTAATGGCACCAAAAGCCCTAGCTTCTTTAATAGCCTTTTTCGACCACGCTCCGGTGTCCACATATCCGGCAGATTCCTCAGCACTTAGCAAATTCATCGCCGTCATATAAAACTGACTACTCGCGCCACCCGTCAAAAACAAGACATCAAAATCGTCTCCCAGTCCAAGCAAATCCTTCGTTGCCTGTTGAATCTCCTCCAACACTGCCTTGAACTCCGCACTCCGATGCGAAATCTCCAAAATCGACAAACCAATGCCGTCAAAATCACGAACAGCATCCGCAGCTTGTTCAATTACCGTAGCAGGCAGTATCGCAGGACCTGCACTAAAATTGTGTTTCTTCATTTCTTTTTAAAAATTTACAGGCGAATGTAAACAAAAGTAGTTCTTTGACAAATCCAGTAAAAGTGAATAATGGTTTGGGCGTATCCCCCTCCTTATCAGTCGGGGGTCGGGCTATCCGGCACTCTCTCCACTCCGCTATCGCTACGTTACGTTCAAACAACACCTACTATCCCTTACGCAAGGGACGAACAATCGCGAGGCAGAAAAACCAACAATCACGGGATTTGTCAAAGAACTATAAAAGTAAAATTGATGTTACGCAATTTTTGTAGCGTGCTAAAATCTGTTTAAATTATTTTCTTTCACATAGTATTTTTAAAGCTCAACGAACTTTTAACGGTCTTATGAATTTTAGTCAAATTGTTCTGGAAAACCGTTAAGATTTTTACCCTTTTTACCATACACGCTAAACGCCTTAAAACCAATACATTATTCATACACAGAACAACGCAGAGCAAAGTTAGGAAAACATATCCGTAAAGTACGCCTTAATAGAGGTTTAACTCAACTCGATATAGCGATTCCGCTCGGCGTAAAGCATTCCACTATTGCCCATTGAGAATCGGGGCGGTATGTACCTGAAATTGATAAGGTCGAAACAATTATTAGTTTTCTGAGGTACAATCCCTTTTTCAATTAAGTACTATACAGTCTTTTTAACCTGTGAATTCCCTGACGCTTGCGTTACCGCGATTCTTTTAAATTATCGCAGTAAAGTCGCATCATTTTTAGAAGAGCTTTTGAATAATATCTCACCCACTTTCGCGGCATATCTTATAAGTCTCAGTGCAACTTTTCAAGTGCACATAATTCTGATAAGGTGAGGAAAGATATTCACAACTTGAAAAAATGTCTCAGTGCAACTTTTCATGGCACATAACTCTGATGGTCGAAAGAGACCTTAGTGAGAAACATGTAAAAAGTCTCAGTGCAAATTTCATGGCACATAATTCTGATTATCAGGTTTCAAGGAACCACAGCAACTCGTCAATTCATCAATTCGTCAGCGCTTCTAAGAGTCGTTTGACGAGGGTGGGTTTGGAGTTGGCGAAGGAGGACATTTTGACTTGTCGGTTTTCGAATCGCTTATTGGCGGCGGTGTAGTAAAATAGTTTGATTTGTCCGTTGTAGCGGTTGGCTAATACGTCCATTTGTGCTTGTTGGAGTGCGCCGGATTCGTCGTTGAATAGGAGGAGTTTGTACTTATTGACGTCGATGTCGGTCACTTGGTCAATGGCGAAGGAGTCGGTCTTGGTGTAGCCGTCTTGTTCGAGATAGTCCACAAGGTCTTTGTCCTTCGCCGTCTGCCCGACGATGATGATACCGGTGCGCTTGACCGCCTGCTCGCGCTCGTAACGGGTAAAGACAGGGTGTTCGGCAAATTTCTTTTCTAAGAGTTGGTCGGCGCGTTCTTGGATAATACCACTCATTTTTCGATACAATAACGTTGCCATACCAATCAATGCCGCCACAGTTCCAATGCCTAACCACAGGAATTTTTGCTCGAGTTTGATAATACGCTCAGTGAGCTTCGCCACATCTTGTGCATACGCACATACGCTTACACACGCAAGGAGGAGGGTGAGGGTGAGTTTATTTTTCATTATTCTATTTTTCCTGATTGTAAGTAGTGGGACATTTTCAAAATCTATTGATACCGTACAAGTTTAGCAAACGAAATTACTTGTTTTATTTTTATTTGAAATTTTAATAATGTATAATTTCTAACAAAATAAGAAAATATTGTTGTCTGCCATTTACAAATCAAACAGTCCGTCAATTCATCAACTCAACTGAGTGGTACACAATATTTTTATTTCAATGCGTCATAGATCGATGGTAACGGTAATCCAAAACTCCAAACCAAACCGTCTTTCTGAATTTATTTCAGAAAGACGGTTGATTTTTGGTTTTTTTATTTTTTTGAACTGACCACCGATTTGTAGCGCACTCAGTTTATTCCAAAGCCTCCAAAAATTCCAACATTTCTTTAATGCGAGCGAATAATGCGAATTTAGAATTAGCCGCATGTGCTTTATCGCGATTATGATTTAGCCAAGCCAAATAATTACCAAAATGAATGGCTACGGAATTTTGTTCAATACATTTTTCCATAAAATCAGTGCGTTGTTTAATCGTTTGCACTTGCTCATCTGTCAAACTTTTATTGGAAGGTAAATCACGATTATCATATACCACTAAATCAAATTTCTTCAAATTAGGTGTTTCATCATACTTGCAAATGCTGTATGTTCCAAAAGGTAATTTGTCGAAATATTTTTGTATATCTGCCTCTCTATTTTCATCCGGTACAAAAACTAAAATACGACTTTTGGTAATCACATTTTTTTCTGTTTCGTTGGATGTTTCGTCCAAATCATTCTCATCCAAATTATCAATCAATACAAGTAAATTGCTACTGCATTTGCTACGTTCACGATTTGCGGTTTCCCAATCAATGATGTTTTGAATTTCAGCATAAGCGGCTCTTTTGTACGCGCCTTTTATTGCAAGGAAAGTATTGTGCGTGTGCGTATCTTCCTTCAAATTTTGGTCTAATAATTTGAATACTTCCTGTATAGAATCGGAAATTTTACTTTTTGCCTGTTTTTTTAATGTATCTACATTCATAATTTTCAGTGTTTTGCAAGTATAGCGCGATACACGGACTGGAAGTACCGTGTTACAATACATTTTCAATTCTCACCCAACCCAATTCGCGTTTATCATGCGTAATAGTGCGTGTGACGGGGAAAAGGTCTTGCTTGGGGCGTAGTCTGAATTGTCGTCTGAATCGGTCTTCTGCCTTTTCGTAAGTCTGCATAAATGCCAAGCCGATAGAGTTATAATAATAGGTTTTGCCCGAACCAAGTCGCATTAGTGCAATGCTTTGTTTATTTTTTTGATGGCCTTCGATTTCTTGTACGCGGTCTTCGAGGAAACTGTAATAATCGCTCAATTCTTTATCCACTTGTGGGTTGATTTCTTCCCTGAAGTAGTCCAATTCCTGATAAAGGTTTTCGAGGGTGAAATAATTTATAATGTCAAATAATTCAAATATATTATTTCTGAATTTTTTGATATATTTATCAAAAGTTTTCGTTTTTGCGTCGATTTCAAGTGTAAAGTTAAATTCGCAACCTGCATTGACGGCTTCCTTTATCATACTCAATTGAGTGTCGGGATTGCCTTTGCTCAAATGAAAGCGGTCGGTCTTGTACACACCGAGCGCGTCTGTAGTGGGTAACGGGTTGGTATCTGCCACCCGAAACATGGAGTAAGGCATCCGCCGCCGACTTCGCAAACTCCCGAAAATCTTATCTTCGACTTTTTCCTGATAGACTTTATTCGGGTTGTCTCTCCTATCCTTGCTCCTACTAAACAAGGATTCTTTGAACTGACGAAGAGCTTCTCTTCCGGCAGGGTCTTCGCGCAACCAATCAAACAAAATGGCGTTTTTCATCGCGCCTTTTATTGTGCTGCCGGGAATGTAGGGCTGCCCAAAGTTCTTGACAATCGTTTGGAGTTCGGTTACATTATCAATGCCATACGCAGGGATGCGCCCATGCCGCGAGACCGCCTCCAAAGAGGTATCTAAAAGGGATGCGTCCTCTATAAAATTGAGCAAAAAATCATTCTTGCGGACATTGGCAGCATAGCCGATATTTTTGACCAATTCATCTAAAACATATTCCGGTTTTTCGGAGAGTCGCGCCTCCATTTTTTCTTGGTCGATATACACCACCTCGTCCCCGTCCAATAGGTAATCCGTAAAAGGAATCAAGCTGTCGCCATCGCCCACCGAAACAGGCGAAAGGGTCGTCAATTTTATTTTATGAACTTGATTTATTGTCATGCTTATATCTTTTTTTGTGTGGTAAGTAGTGAGACAAAAATATCCTTACTTTTTGACGGCTTCTTTTTCCGCTATTTTTCCTTACAAAAATCCTTACGTAGCGTAGGCTATGCGCGGTTTTTGTAAGAAAAACTATCGAAAAAATAACCACGTCAAAATTGTAAGCCTATTTTTGTCTCACTACTTAATTTTGTGCAATGGAACATGTTCCATTGGATGCCTACAACTCGCCTTGCATTTTGAAAATGCAAGGTGAGTTGTAGGCATTTCTCATTTCATTTCAGGCACAGGCAAACAAAAGGCTTTGCCATATCTCAAATAAGGAAATGTCGTACCTTTCGGTGTAATATCACTTAATGTTCCCGATACTTTTTGGTTAAAAATCGCCCCTTCCGACATCATTTTAATCCGTTTCAATCGCAAATTACTACTAATCGGACGACCACCGCGTGTGATAATGTCGTAGTGTTTGGCTGCCTTCAATTCCTTGTCGTCATTCGGATTGAATAATGAAACGCTGCATTGGTGTGTGCTATTTACATTCAATTCAAATGGCTGATAATCAATATCTTCCAAGTGACCGCAGCCCACCGTCCGTTCTCCGCCGATACCTTCGTACTTCAACATATTTAATACATTTTTCAGCGTATCATTGGTCGAATTATTTTCCAATAAAAAATAAAAATGAACACGAGCATTGGTATTGCCGCCGATTTGGATATTGGTTTGATAGTAAATGCTGTTGTCGCGGTTGGGCTTGTGGACGTTGACTTTCGGTAGGGAATCTTTGTGGTAAATCTTGATTTTTTCCCAGGCTTTTTCTTTTTCGTTCAATTCAGATTTATGCACCACAAATTTATCTTGAATGAAACGACATTCTTTTCCCCACTCCGCCACGGGTATGCCCATTTCCCAAACTGTTTTAGAGATAAACGCTACCTTTTTGATGCTTTTGAGGTGGTGGCTATCGGTCTTGGATTCGCCCGTAGTATCGGCGATGCACCAAGCGGGCTTGGGCAGAAAGAAGATGTCTTTGCCTTCAATTTGCAACAAATAAAAACCCGATGACATCTTAATTTTACCTGTATCAAAATCATCAATCAAAACATCTAATTCACTCTTATCCAACATTTTAGCTGCCATATTAATAATCGCAGAAAACAGCGTATCTGAATGAATAAAGGTAGAAGTATCGTCCAATGACGTATTTTGGTCGGGCGCAATACGTCCGAAATGGTACTGTGCGTATGGCGGACATTTAAGTATGACGGCTTGCATAAGTTAATTTTGAATGTTACGTACAGGCGACTTCACAGACTGACCGCGAACTCTGTACTGACGACTTTAGCCGTCAAGTGAATTTTATTTTTAATAAAATGAAATTCAAACATTTGTAAATATTTTTTCGACCACTTCGACGGCTAAAGTCGTCGGTACGGGGTGTTTACGCTTCGGCAGCTTGAGGTTGCCATTTCGCTTTAAAAGCTTTGACCTCATCATGCGACTCGCCAGATTTATATTGGTCTTCTCCGACATTGCGTTGATCTACATTCACCGTAGTAAATTTGATACGTCCATAACCACGCGAACCATGTCCGCCGATATAATCATCTTGCAATAAACGCATCGCCGTATCTAATGCCCAGAGGTGCTTTTGTAGCTTGGTTTTCTCACCGCTTCCATAGGCTTCGTTTGCATCGTCGTAGAGGTCATACACCAATTCAAAATTGAATACCGACCCTGCCGGAACACGCTCCAATTGGCGCGGATACTTGGCTGTACTCGTTTTGCGGTCAATGGTGTTTTCCCATTTGATGTCGGCATACTCGGTGCTTTTGCCAAATTTTTCATCAAATTTCACCTCATCCATATACGCATCGCGCACGAGTACGCGGGTGATTTCGCTGTGTTTTTCGTTGTCGCCCGCTTCGCCGAATAGTTGAATGATAAACGGCACTTCCTCGTCCGTCTTGTAATCTTTTCCGTATCGGTCACGGAGTTCATGTTCAGCCTCTTTATCGTCTCTGAGTTGTTTTTTGGAAACAGCGATAGAATTTTCCGTTTTCGCCAACATAGAGCGCAGTTTTCCTTTGAGCGAACTACCGGGAATAAACGGCACGCCTCGCCGCGTTTTGATGACATTTAAATCTACGCCGCCAATATCAAAAGAAGATTTTGACCCGCCGATATGTAGTCCGGTTGTGGCAGTGATGGTGCCGGATATGATGATTTTACCTGTTAATTTTGCCATGATATTTTTGATTGTTATCTTCGATTATTGTTTTTGCGTCTGTTTTTTGCCACTACGTCATTAGGGGGAACGAAAAGTCGTTTTTATAATATGTTTTTAAAATTGAAGGGGAAGTGTGAGTCGGCGGACATTTTGAAAATGTCAGGCGACAGTATTTGCTCACTATTTAATGATAATTAATTACTTACAAAATAAAAATTATTTAATTTATTTAAAATAATTTAAATCAAAATGTAAATATATCTCGCCTGACATTTTCAAAATATCCGCCGAGTAGGCTTTCTTAAAAATCTAAAAATTAACATATTACGCATTATTAAAACAACTTTTCGTTCGCCCTGACTACGTCATTATAGTATTTATGATAAGCTACTACGGACTCCAAGAAGTGCTGGAAACCTTCTACATCGTCGTCACTCTGAATATTCTTAATTAAATCGTCAATGAGAAGTAGGAGTTTTTGTGCTTTCTCTACTTTGTCCCGACCTACTTGACGAGCAATGACGTAGGCTAACCTGTGGCGTTTTAATTTTAATTTATTTTTATCTGTAGTTCCTTTAATTTCGCTGAATACATTACGTAATTGGTTGGTGGTAATACCATCATAAGTTTCAGCTATCAGATCACGAGTACATTTATCCAATACATCCACTTTATCCCCTTTGTGAATCTTGAGAATGTCGAGATAATGTTCTCCAAAATACTTTTTTCCGCTTTCTAACATTGGATTAGATTCAGAATTTTGATTGCTTGGCATATTCATTTATTTTCTGGTCAATAATTCCGCCCAACGCGCAGCTACGGCTCAAAAGTCTCCGCTACAATGAACTCGGACAAGTCATCAATATGAATCTACACGAGACCACTCAGGCAGACAATTACCTCCAATCGGTTGGCTACCGCTACAATGAACGTAGGTGGCTCACTCGTATCAACAACATTCAAATGTGCAGCAATCCGCCTTGCCTTGTAGCGTATCCGGCTGATGTAGATGTACAGGTCATGCTCGAAGGTGCTACCGACAACAATACTGGCACTATCATGCACACCGACCTCAATACTAAGTTACAACGGTAATCAACTCACTAAAGTAGATGATACGGGAACATCGCAAGGTTTTAGCGATATTGCTGCCACTACTGATTATACGTATGGCGATAATGGCAACCTCATTACGGATGTCAATAAAGGCATCACCAATATCACGTATAATTACCTAAATCTACCCGAAGTCATTACGCTCAGGTGGTACGATTACCTTCCTCTATGATGCCAATGGCAATAAACTTCGTAAAACCGTCAATGGTACATCGCAAGATTATCTTGGTGGCATAGAGCATAGTGGCGGTACGATAGATGCCATTTATCATGAAGAAGGTCGGGCTACTTTTAATGGTACTTGGCAATACGAGTATTATCTCAAAGACCACTTAGGGAATACGCGCGTCATATTTTCAGATACCAATAATGATGGTGAGCCAGAAATCATCCAAGAAGCCGACTACTACCCCTTCGGTATGTGCCACGATAGAAGCGTGACTGCGACAAATCACTACCTATATAATGGTAAGGAGTTGAATCCCGACTTGGGCTTGGACTGGTATGATTACGGTGCGAGGTGGTTGGATGTGGAGACTGGTCGGTGGAGTACGACAGGCCCGCTGGCGGAGAGTTATACTTCTATGTCACCCTTCAATTATGTGGCGAATAATCCGATAAGGAATATTTTTTCTAAATAAAGTCTAATAAGTATAAGGGCAAACGCATCAAATTATTTTCAAAAATTTTAAATCTGATTATCAAATAATTATAAAATTTATTTTAATTCAAGTATTCAATTTAATAATTCGTAATTGATTGATTATCAGTAAAAATATTTTTTGATGCGTTTGCCCTTAATAAGTATAACAATTATTTCGAGAATAAAATATATTACATCTGTAAGGGGTGCAGGACAAATTTTTAGTCTGCCTCGTACCGACGACTTTAGCCGTCGCAGGGCATGAAAAAATATTTATAAGTAATTGAATTTTATTTCTTCAAAAATTAAAATAAAATTCACTTGACGGCTAAAGTCGTCAGTACAGAGTTCGCGGTCAGCCTGTTTAGCCGTCGCAGAACAACGAAACTCTTGACGGCTAAAGCCGTCAGTACAGTGCCATTTCAAAATAAAATTAAAATTTGTCCTGCACCCCATCGTGATTAGACTTTATTTAGGAATATGCTTTTCTGTTCAAACAAATCTAAAGAATAGCTGTTGTTCTTTTTTCATTCTATAAAACCATTGACAAATGACACCGATTTCAATTTTTTGGTTTAGAAGAGACCTGCGATTACATGATAATGCGGGATTGTATCATGCACTTCGTGGCAAATATCCTGTCTTGCCACTTTTTATTTTTGATACAGAAATACTTGATGACCTTGAGGATCGTACTGATGCGCGTGTAGCGTTTATCCATCGTACGATCACCACATTAAAGGCGGAGCTTGAAGCGATGGACAGTTCACTCATCGTCAAACACGGCAAACCAATTGATGTGTGGCAACAACTCAGCACAGAATACGACATTCAGGCAGTATATACGAACCATGATTATGAACCTTACACGCTCATGCGCGACGAGGCAGTTCGTACTTTTTTATCGAAAAAAAATATAGAACTACATACCTATAAAGACCACGTTATTTTTGAAAAAAATGAGGTTACGAAAGATGACGGTTTGCCTTATACCGTATTCACGCCTTATAGTCGAAAATGGCGTAAAAAAATGAATTCCCGCATCTCCACCTTCATTAATGCGAAAGGAAATGAAGAGGCAGTTTCTTTTTACTTGAAATCATATCCAAACGAAAAGTATTTTAATAATTTTCATAAAATAACTCCTTTATCTCACATTACATTGAGCGATATGAATTTTGTGAAAAGTGAGATGGCGTTTCCGCCTGAAAGTGTTTCGCAAGGACTCATTAAGAAGTATAGCGAGACACGCAATTTCCCCGCTATTAATGGTACTTCTCGCTTGGGTATTCATTTTCGTTTTGGTACGATTTCTATTCGTGCAAAGGCTCGCAAAGCCCTCATGCTCAATAATACTTATCTGAATGAATTGATTTGGCGAGATTTTTATGCACAGATTTTATCGCATTTTCCGCATGTAGTTACGCAGCCTTTTCGTGCAAAATATGACGCTGTACAATGGCGCAATAATGAGGCAGATTTTGAGCAATGGTGTGTTGGAAAAACGGGTTATCCTATCGTCGATGCCGGTATGCGCGAACTCAATGCGACGGGCTATATGCACAATCGCGTGCGTATGATTACGGCGAGTTTTTTGACGAAACATTTGTTGATAGATTGGCGTTGGGGCGAGGGGTATTTTGCAAAGAAATTACTGGATTTTGATTTGGCGAGTAATAATGGCGGTTGGCAGTGGGCGGCGGGCTGTGGTACAGATGCTGCGCCGTATTTTCGCATTTTTAATCCGACGAGTCAACAACAAAAATTTGATAAAGAATTTAAGTATATCAAAAAATGGGTTTCGGAGTTTGGTACGCCTGATTATCCTATGCCAATGGTGGACCACAAATTTGCGCGCGAACGCTGTCTGAAGACCTATAAAGACGCATTATCTAAAGTGTAAATAAGTTAAATAATAAGATATTTTTATGCCTTTTTTGTAAAAAAACTGTTATTAATACTTACATTTGACCTCGCTTAAGTAGTTATCATCTCCCACATAAAATTATTGTACAAGAATAAATACGTGTAAACACATTGATTTTGATGTGTTTATATGTATTAAATACGTGTATATAATTGAAATATTTAGGGTGCAGGATAAATTTTTAATCTGCCTCGTACCGACGACTTTAGCCGTCGTGGGAAAGTACCGAGCCACTTGAGGGCTAAACAGGCTGACCGCGAATACCGTACCGACGACTCTATCCGTCGCAGGGCATGAAAAAATATTTATAAGTAATTGAATTTTACTTATTAAAAAATTAAAATAAAATTCACTTGACGGCTAAAGTCGTGAGTACAGTGGCATTTCAAAATAAAATTAAAAATTTGTCCTGCACCCAATATTTATTTTATCCAAACAAATAAAATCATTTAGTGAAACTCAATTATTATGAAAAAAGTAATTTACTTATTACTACTTACATTCTGTTGTAGTAACTTTATTTTCGCCCAATCTAATTCTCTTGCTGACAAGATTGTGGCAAATACTCCAAAACTACCTTATACCCCTACGGACTCAAAGTGTACGACAATGGACGCTTTGGAGTATCGTCTGGCTAATGACTCTGAATATGCGAAATTTCACAATGATGCGATGTCTATGGCGGAATCCTCCAGTCCTTCCTCTATTCCTTGTGATGGTACAAATTCAATTGTCGTTCCTGTGGCATTTCACTTTGCACCGGGCGTAGTGACTTGTGGTGATGCAGATTGCTTATTGGCAGAAATACAAGACCAGTTGGATGCTATGAATGTGGCTTTTGGTAGCAATACAGGTTCAGCTGCTGAAGCGGTTTGTCCGGCTGCATATCAAGATGCTATGGGCAATAGTGTAGCCTCTACGGGTACTTGTATATCATTTTGTCTGGCTATTCCTCCCGAAGGAAATGCACAAGGACTTGACCCTGCTTGTGACCCACCCATTACGATAGGTGAGTTTACAGGTGGTTTTGGAGCTGGTGGTGGTGGTGCGCCCGGTTGGGGTGGCATTATGAATCTTTTTATTGTCAGTAATGCTAACTGTTTGGGGGTTGCTGATGGTATTCCCGGTGCAGGTACCAGTGATGGAGTTTCTACCTGTGCTTCGGCTTTTGGTGGTACGGGAGGCTCTGCGGGTTGTGGACTTGATACTGACGGTACATACAATCTCGGTGCTACTATGATTCATGAAATTGGTCACTATCTTGGTTTGTTTCACACGCATGTAGATGGTCCACCCAGTTGTACAGATAATGACGTAAATGCGCCGGGTCCATTCAATGTAAATGATACGCCTATCATGGCAAATCAGTTTTATGGTTGCCCTACTGGTTGTGTAACAAATACTTCACAAGGAACAGGTGGTGCCTGTGGTGCTACCAATGTACCTACCGCGAATTTTATGGCTTATACGGATGATGGTTGTATGAGTATGTTTACCGAAGATCAAGCAGCGGTTATGAACTATTGGGCAAATCAATTATTTGGTGGGAGTGATAGTCAATGTAGTACTCCAAGTCCTACGGAATTGACCAGTGCATGTTTGATGGAACCTTGTGTGTTGGTCTGTCCTGTTATGGTGATGACACCTTATAGTGGCATGGAAGAAATTTGTGCGGTATCGGGCGATTATACTTTACCTACTGACTTTAGTAGTGTAGTTCTGGATGATGACTCTGATGCTGTTTATATATGGAGTACCGGAAATTACTTGAGTGCAGGAGGTACGGCTGCGGGTGCCACTTATACACCTGCTCCAACGACTTGTGCGCCCGAAGAAGTTACACTTTACCTTAATGTAGATTGTGGTACTACACCACTTATGCCAACATTGGATGCAGGTACATTAGTACTTACGGTGTATCCGGATCCAGCATCGTTTGTTGTTACTGATTTGGTGACATTTACCGATGGTGCTTGTGATGGTCCTACGTTTGTAGTTGTTGCTGGTTGTGAGGCTCACGTTACTGTTGCTCCGGCAGCAGGTAGCCCAACCTTTCCTGTTGCGGCTGGTGATGCAGGTACGGTGACTTATGATGTAACTTTAAATTATCCGGTAGCTTGCTGTTGCCCTGCAACAATGGCGACCCAAACAGAAACGAATGTTGCTATTGTGGATATACCGGACAATGCCCCCGCAACTCCGGGATGTACGACAGTGACTATTCCTGCGGGTGGTTCAATTACTGATGTTACTATTGATTTAGGTATTGATCATACTTGGGTAGGTGATATGGTGATAACACTCACAAGCCCTACCGGAACGACAATCACTCTTGGTGACCAACCGGGAGTACCCACTGGAAATTTCGGATGTAATGGAGATAATATAGCTGTTACCTTTGATGATGCAGCTGCGAATACTGCTACTGACTTTGACAATGCTTGTGCTAATGCACCTGCTATTGCAGGATCGTATCAGCCGATAGATCCACTATCTACATTTGATGGAGAAGATGCTGCCGGAGTGTGGGAAGTATGTGTAACTGATAATGCGAATGGTGACACCGGTTCTATTACCAGCTTTGGAGTGACTGTGGAAACGCTTGACCCTTGCACTGACCCGGCAGGCTGTATGCTTACAGGTACGGCTGCTTATACCTGTGCAGGAGTTGTTACTTATTGTGATAATATCTGCTTCGCAGAATATGAACCAAATCCGGGCGCAGATGATATGCCCGATGCTACGCTTTGTGTCACTGCACTTACCTGTGCGGATGTTGCATCTATCGATCCATCATGTATTATGACTCAAGGTTGCGACGATGGTGATCCATGTACTACGGGTGAAGAAGAAACAGTCATCGTTGAAACTGGTGAAGTTTGTGGTGACTGTGGGTTGAATTCTATGGTAGTAACCCCGGCTTGTGGTGATCCTGCTGCCACGAATTACGATATGACTGCTACTTGTATTAATAATACACTCTGTACTTTCGGGGAATATTGTGATAATATCTGCTTCGCAGAGTATGCACCAAGTCCGGGTCCTAATGATACGCCTAATGCTATGTTATGTATCACACCACTTGGTTGTGCGGATGTTGCATCTATCGATCCGACATGTATCACGACGCAAGCCTGTGATGACAGTGACCCATGTACTGCCAATGAAGAAGTTACTGTAATTTTGGCAGATGGTACGTTATGTAGTGATTGCGGTCTGAATTCGACTACAGTTGCAGCAGCTTGTGGTGATCCGGCTGCAGACAATTATGACGCAACTGCTACTTGTATTAATAATGCACTCTGTACTTATCCTCCAGCTTGTAACATTGCTATTCTTATCAGTCAAGTTGCGTGCGACGGTGGTGGCACACCGGATGATGCAGATGATGATACTGTTACTTTCAATTATACCGTAGTCGATAATGGCGGTACAGGAACTACTTGGACTGATGGCACTTTAACTGGTCAGACCTATGGTACAGCAATACCCGTAGGACCTTTGATGGCAGATGGCTCTACATGGACAATAACTGTAAATGATGAGACAAATACAACTTGTACTGCTACAAACGCCTTGACATTAAATAACTGTACGACTGCGGATAATGTTCCGACTGTCGGTGAGTGGGGCTTAATTATACTCGGTTTGATGATGTCAATTGTTGCTATTATTGGAATTAGAGAAAGAAAAACTAAGGAAATATATAGCTGATAAAAGTAAGTGAAAGAAATTAAATAACATGTGCCATTATACTCCTCTTTTTTCCGTCTAAGAATCCTTTGAAATCCTTATCCCGAATCGGGGTTCGGGACAGGCTGTGCTAAGGCTATGTGCGGCTTTCAAAAAATCCTTAGACAAAAAAAATACTTCGCATTATGGGACA
>Ga0209187_1002658_pt1 | contig 16387 bp, 19 predicted proteins | sample BantaG_FD_187430 | JGI IMG/M metagenome (GOLD analysis project Ga0209187, IMG submission 187430) | Marine algal microbial communities from Bantry Bay, Ireland - BantryBay_4 metaG (SPAdes) (version 2) | ecosystem: Host-associated > Algae > Red algae > Unclassified | place: Bantry Bay, Ireland... | reverse complement strand
GTCTGTTTCTGACCTCGTGGGGGGCGGCGCGGTCTCCGGGGCCGGACGACAGCGCGGGCTGCCCGCCCTGTCGTCCGGCTCGCCTGTGTGGACCTCGCAAGATAAACCAAGCATGCAGGTTGACCAGCCTACCGCCTTCCTCAACGCTCTCCCCCTGCCCCCACCTGCTGTGACGTGCAAGAAATTCATTGAAGCATTGCGGGCAGGCACATTTGATGTTGAGCAGGACAAGGTGATTTTGAAGCGAATTGCAAGCATTGTGCTGTTGCGCGGCTCACCCGACCAGCTGCGCCTGACGCATGACAATGGCACAACCGCTTTCTATGTTTGGCGAGCGCGGCTACGAAATGCCAAAGTCGCCAAAAGCCAGTCTGACAGGCGGCGTCCGGCGGCTCGGCGGCAGCTGCCCACCACCTGCCCCGGTGCAAAACTTGCAGTGGATCTTTCAAGCGGGGCAGAAGACGGCGCCCCCGGGAGGCTGCCAGCGGGAAACTCGCGTGCTCTTCTCCTCGGTTGTGCTGTTCCGTCTGCTGAAGAGCAGGTGGGACTGCTGGAGGTGGCCGGCATAAGCCAGCGGGGATTCGCTGTCGTGCGGCGTGTTTCTTAGGGGGGGCGCGTCGGCATGGCGAGCGTCGCGGAGCTGCGCAAGGCTCGCAAGAGAATGGAGGCACTTCCTGCGAAGCATATCACTGTGGACGGCGCCGGAGCCCACATCACCAACTTGTCACCGGCGGTGCAGGAGCGGGAGTCGGCGCTCTGCGAGGCCGGGCGCTTCGTCAAGCGGCACGTCTACGACGACGCGTATGAGGCGATCGCCAAAACAGTCCTGTTCAGTGACGCCGCGGCCACCGACAACAGACGTCTCGCTTGCTGCCCCTCGATGGACATGAAGGAGGTGCACCTGACTGTGGGCCTTGACAAAGGCGGAAGCCCGGCCTCAGTCAAGATTGTTGAGGGCATCATCAACCAAGCGCACTCAAACAATCCTGACAACACCATCCTCGCTGGTGTGTGCCCCTGCAAAAAAGACAACTATGACGACCTCGACGCCATAATTAAAACCCTTGCGCCCCAGGTCAAGGCCCTGCTTACTGGCGGTGTGCTCGAGGACCAGGAGAGGAGGGCTGTGCGACTGTTACCAAACGGGGACTACCGCGCGTTGTGCACTTTACCCGGCCCCAAGGGTGCCAGCGCATGTCGTGCCTTGTGTGTTTGAGCACCCGGTCGCCCAGCCGTGAGCACCACGCACTGGACTGTAAGTACTTGACGCTTCAGGACGTGACTGGGACGAGGACCCTGCGGTCGGAGCAGCAGTACGTTAGCTGTGGTCAGGCGGGCAAGAGCGCAGTTGACGACGCCACCAGCACTCCCTCCGAGCGCCAAATGGCTCACATTTCAGTGAAGCTGGCGCCTCACTTGCCGGTTGCTCCGCAGCTAATTGTTCCAATTCCATTGCACATCACCCTTGGAATTATTTCGTGATTGCGCTCCCTTGCGACCGAGTGCGTAATTTGGTGCAAGGGAGAGGCGGCAGGCCTGCGCTTTGCGTACCGTCTGGCGGCAACGCTACGGAGCAAGAGGGGAGGGACAATGGCTTCCTACCACGGGGGGGGCTTCATCGGCCGCGACTGTCACCGTATTGGGAACAATAGTGACGCTATCTGTCGCCTGCTGTTGATGGAGCTCTCTGAAGAGTACTACATGGCATTCAAGCAGGCATGGTTGCTGTGGAACACAGTGCGAAAGCCTGTCAACCGAGTAGCTTTTGCCACGGCTGACGAGGTCAAACAGTTTCGGGCGGATGCCAGTGCCTTTGTCCCCCACCTGCAGGGAGCGTTGGCGTGGATGAGCATTTTCCCCAAACTCCACCTGCTGCTCTGCCACGCTGCCGACTTTATGCAGATGTACGGGAGTTTGGGACTGTACGGGGAGCAAGCGATTAAAGCGTGGCACGGTCGCTACGCGCAGAGCGCTCGCAAGTACTCGTTGCACTCCGAGCAGGCCGCAGCAGTCGCTTTTATGCATGCAATGGCGCTCGCACGTTACGCGAGCGAACCGGACTTGGCGCGGTATGGGCCGACACGCAAGGCTGCTGCACCTTGTGCACGCAAAGCGACGCGTGTGGGTGACGCGCGGGTGAGAGAGAATCGCGAAGAAGTGCCTGTATGTTTGGCAAAAGAAGAGAAATCCGAGATGGACCGTAAAAAGTGGGCGGGGGATTTGCATGAAAGTGCTGCTAAGACGATGGGGGCGTACGCGCGGAAGGTGAAAAAGTCACGGACAAGATAAAAGGTGTACAGAGCATGCGTGCGTGGGAAGGAGTTGTGGGTCATATGACTATAGACACAGACGGGAGAAAGATAGAATAAGAAGATGCCGAAAAGTGTCGCATGTGAGATATTGTTCGGTTCACCATGTCGCCAGAGGCGCAAGCACGCACTCCCAGAGCGCGCGCTGAAGTGCACACGCCTCTTCACACCCATTGCCCGCCGCCCCCTCGGTCCACCCGCACCACACAGACGATAGCACCGCATCACCAGCAGAAACATCTCATCTGTCCGCTGCCAGCAGCGGCGCCCTAGCAGCTCTTAGCGCCATGCCTAGCGAAGGAAAGCGAGGAAAGATAGTTCATACCGAGCGCTCGCACCAAGTGTCCACCCCTCCCCACCTCCCCCCCAAGCCCTTTTCAAATCACGTACGATCTCCGACCGGGACACCGACTTGCCGACAAGCCAGGAAATGAGGCAGTGCACGGAGGGAGGTACGCAAGGTCACACCTGTCGTCGGCAAAGTAGGCAGAGAATGACGCTTACGCACAGCACAGGCGAAAGATGCCAGCAGCACAGCCAGAAAAACCAAAAGAGGTGTGGATGGGGACCGGAAGTGGCGTGTCGTCAGAAGCTAGAAGGAAGGGGGGCGCACAAGGAGTAAGAGGAATTGGCGAGGCCATGCACGAATGAGGAAACGAGAATTGGAGGGGGGGGAATGTGAAGGAGGGAGAGCGGCAGCCAACGCACTCGGTCCTCGTCAGCTGCGGCCAGGAGAGGGCTGAACTGGAACAGGTCCACGTCCAAAGCGGCCAGGAGAGGGCGAAACAGAAACAAGTCGAACACACAGCGACAAAGGGACGACGCCTGACGGTGCGCCGGCGCGGCGTACTGGGGCGCTTGCTGCCGTCGCTACTCTGCACATCAAGTGGTTGGAGGGCCATACGCGCCCGGGTTTGTGCGGTCGTTTCTGGGATCTCACAGCAACGCGGGGGCCGAGGGACGCGACAAGGCGCGCCCCCGTGCAGGCACGTTGCTTTTGGCGCCAATTCTACGTTTACATCCATTGGTGTTCCGCATCCAACTTACAAGAACGGTCCCGTCCAATGAATGGAGAGATTTGTGCTTCTCCGCCAATAGATGCCCGTATTTGCTCTATGCGCCGGTTCACAGTGTATCAACTCGGCGTGTGCTGTCCACAGCTGAGGGGCCACGCCCCTTCCAACTCTGGGACCGACGACCGCCACAGCACCCTTCGGTAAAACAAAAAACCGTGCATGTGCTCTCGGAGCCTTCTATGTAGCGAATCACTCATCAGACTCCAACGCCGTCCTACTGTCCAAGTTTAGCACTCGAAAATGACTTCTTGGTTGCTGGGCCCCTGAAGTTGCCTTTGTGCATGATCTCCACTTACTCGTTGCGGTCACCTGGTCTTGCACCCGTCTCTCCCAACAGAATCCACCCTGGCTGCAGACAGCTAGGTGTCCTCCATGGGACTGCAACGGCTGTCGCGGTCTGCCGTGGCGCCACGCCTCGATCGGCCGGCGTTCGTGCTTCTTTCCGCCCCGGACGGGCGCCGCCTCTTTTCCGCGCGTCTCGCGGTCGGCTGCTTTCCAGCCCGACGAGCCCGGCACTGCCAATTTTGAAGCATCGGTCGAACCGTCGCGCGCTCTTCTGCCGGGTCCTGTCTGCGTCGTGGCCGCCACTCGACGTACACCAACAATGTTGTCGTGTAAGTTGCGTGCTCTGCCGGTGTGCCTCCACGTCCGACATTATACGAGAGAGAGCATGTGTTGTGTGGTCAGAGCGTAGATGAAGTGGACCTTTCCTCATTGACGTAGCTCCAGAGGCTGACGGGCCAGTGAGCTGCTGCGGGGCCTTTGCGCACGATTGTGTGTCAAAAATACCCCCCCATTGCGCGGACACTGACTTTCTAGGCCTCGGCGACTTTCCTTGACCAACTTTGTTCTTGCAACAGGAGCTGTCAACGAGCTCCCAACCGGCCTCGGGAGCCGCCCGCGTGTCTTTAAGCCATTCTTCAGCGCGCTCGCTATGGTTGACCTGCTCAAATTCCCCAGTCCTCTCCACCCGCCGTGGCCCCGTCGCTCGTGGTGCCCGTTCCAGCAAACTCCGCGCCCCTACCTACTTCTCCTACTCCTCTTCTATCTAACGCCAAGATCGGTGACGCAGCCACCGCTTCCGCCGCCGCACGATCCCCGGTAGCGACATTCGTCGGCAGCCCGGGCACGCGTTGCGGGCGGGCGGCGTCGGACCCCTCTCCTTTCTTGTGACCACGGGCGCTGCTGACGCCTTCCGTGGCGGCCGGCCGCCACCACCACCGTCGCCGAGATTCGTCACGCCTTGGAGCCGGACCGCAGCACCGGCTCCCGACGCGTCGTTCTTGTCACCCTTCGCGTCGGCGGCCACCGACCCCGTCGCTCGCGCGATGCCCAAGCATGTCCGGCGCGCCCCCCGACCGCCGGGCCTTGAACAGATTGATGGGGGAAGCGGGTCCCGCGGCGCTGCAGGCGCCTGCGATGCGCGGTCGGCGGGCGTTCAAGTGCCCTCATGATGGAGTCTCTTGTGCTTGTGCGCCGCCGTGATGTGGCCCCGCCTGAACGCCGATCTGCGAGTCTCCAATACTCTGGGCAACTCTGCTTCGGTAAAGGCTCTCAAATGTGCCGCTGATGGTGCGGCCTGTAGAACTGCGGGAGGCCCGGCGGGAAGAGGAGCACCCACCTCAGACGGATGTGGCGACTACGCTGTTGCTGCAGGAGCAGCTGTCGCAGCTGGCGCCGCTCACGGATCGTTGGGGGCTACGCCGATGTTGCCGCTCGTTGCGCAGCTCCTCAAGACGATGCCGCTCTTGGTGGGAAAAATGCCCTGAGCATCGGTGGGAGCGGCGCCGCTGTTGTTCGTTGTGGCGCCGCTCATCAAATCGGTGCCGTTGGCGGTGGTGTGGATGCTGCAGCTCTGGGCGGAGCGGTCGAAGCTCCTGCAGATGTGGGAGAACAGCAAAAAGAAAGCGCAGCGGCGCAGGCCGCGCTGGCTTCGACCAGGAACATCTCACAGGCCGTGGCGATGGAGCTACGCGCGTTGATGAACAAGATCCAGCAAGAGATGGACATGACTGAGCCGGCCCGAAAGCGGAAGCACGTCGACATCGAAGAGCCGGCCGAGACGGACTGCACGCAACGCACGGTCTCCACTGTCGTGCGAGCCTGAAACCAGAACGAGGGCAACTGGGCGCGGGCTGTGACGATCTTCGACAGGCGCAACGGCTGGTGGCCGGCACATTTCCAAAAATTTCCGGCTACGGGCCTTGCAGCGCTTAGCGCTTGAGCGCGGCGAGCCGGGCCTGTCGCTGCAGTGGTTGCATTAGCTCAACGCTTGGCTTGACCTCTTGGACGGGACAAAACAGGGGATGCCCATTGACGCCTTTCACAAAGAGCCCATCCGCGAGGCCTTGGCATCGGGAGGGGCGTTCAAAACTGCCATCCGCGACTTCGAAGACGATGCCGTGCTAGACGCCAGCTGGCCGAAACGCACGCTGGTCGTGGACGGCGAGCTTTTCGTGGTTGTTTTTGGGCGGGTGCTTGACGTCCTTCTCGGCAATATGAAGGAGGGAACGAGGGTGCGCTTGTGAAGTCGCCAAGCAAGGCCCGCACCCCTCTCGGACGCGCGGGAGTCGCCACTCCACGGCGACGCCTTCCGCCCCAACGAGCAGGCCGTGATGGCCAACAAGAAGGGCCCGAGCTGCTTCGTCATCGGGCTGCACGTCTTTGGAGACGCGAGCCAGGTATCCTTGTCTGGTGGTATGCATGAATCTCTCTTTGAAGATTCAGTTTCTACTGTATACGTGCGCAGGACGATTTGGCAGTTGGGGGTTGTGCTGCTTTGCGACTGATTCAAACCTGACTTGCTGCTGACGGAATTGCCACTCTCTCTCTTTGTTTTCCGCTTTTTGGCTGGTGTTAAGCACGCAAGCTGTACCCCCTGCGAGTGTGTGTCGTTAATGTCATCACCGGTGAGGTGGAGTGGCAGCCGGTCGCGTACATCCTGGTGGTGCGAAAGCAATAGGAAGAGGCGGCGGATCGGCGGGCCCGCGAGCTGCGCAGCTGCATCCTCCAGCGGACGCTCTACCTCGCTTTTCGCAGCACGATTACTGCCAGCCACGGCGGTGTGAAAGTCGTGCGCGGCGGGGCCACGTACAAGTGATTCCTGTGTGTCCCTCCGTTCCTCCACGACCAGCCCGAAGAGAAAACAGTTCTGTGTTTGAAGAGGGGCAACTGCAACTTGCCAATGTTTTACATTCCTCGTGGCGGCGGAGAAGGCTTGCGCACCCGCTGCGCTGGACGTCGCGGACGGAGACGCTCTACAGTAGCTGCGACACCAACGCAAGGCCGAGCTCCCCGAAAGTCGACGCCGCGATCAAGAGCGCCTTGCCGAGTTCGAGTCCCAAAGCAGTGCCTACGGTCGCCTGCCTGCTTTGGCCGGCATGTTTAGCCTATCAACTGAGACGTTCCTGTCTTAAAAGACAGTCGCATTCGATTGCTTGCACGCACGTGGATGTGCATCGCCCTGTTGCCTTGGCATGTCTAATCTGCCCCCCTCTGGGACCTCTTGCCTCTCTGAGTTGTTCTATTCCGAGGCTGACTGGCCCTTTTCGGTGTTCGAGTGCCGCGCATCTGCACTGCGCTGATCCAACTGCGCAGGTGCTCGACTCGGGGGTAACACGAATGCTGGTGCATCGCTTGGTGCGCGTTTTTCTCAATATCTGTTATGGCTACTATCCCCGCTGAAAGTCCATTGCGGAATTATTCCGTGTCGCCAACAGGCGGCTGGAGTTTATGGGCCGTCGATGCAAAGCAAGTCACGTATCGCCCGGGTACGTTTTCCCTGTGTCCTTTTATTGCTGATACCCGAATTTTGTCCTGGGGGACTGAGACAGAGACTGACTATGAATAAGAGCACTCTATTGGTCTAAAACGACAGTAAGAAGGCAACGAAGCCAATAGAAAGCCCGCATTCGGTGCCAGGACCTTGCACCCAGCAGAACTCACTGTTTGTTGCCGCTTGATCCGATTTTCTTGGCACGGAGCAAGCTGCCCACGCGAGATCTTGAGATTTTCTACTGTCTCCTTGCCAGAAGTGCAGAAAAATGGAGGAGCTGATGTCGATTTCCAGGCTGGATGGGCACATGTAAGCAATCAGAAGCACCAAGTCAGTCCCAGGGGCGCATCTGATTGGTGGAGAGAGTCGGTCCGCAAGTCACTCTCTGTCCACCAGGACAAAATTCGGGGATCAGCAATAGCTCTGCTGCCGCCGCGACTTCACCTCGTCGGATTCGGAGTCAGTGGTAAGGACGGCCGGCTGCAACCGAGGCCCGTGCAATGGACATGTTTTGGAACCGAATGCTTATACTTCCTGCAGACCAATTGGATCGGCCCAAACTGCTGCGCGGTGTGGCCAAACCACGTGCGACTGGTAGCACATGACATGGCCTTGTGGTTTTACGCCGGGTTTTTGAATACGAAACGGCCGAGCCTGCCGAGGATCACACGGTGTCTGTCGAGCGGGCCACCTCGACACGAAGGACTCCCGGGAGCAACTGGGGACCACGCCATCGGCTGGAAACGCCCATTCGAAGCCCATCCAAAGCCCAGCGGTATCCCATCGAAAACTCTAATGGATGGGCTTGGATGAGCAGGAGAAGCCTATCCGTCAACAACCAAAGAGTGACGAGACAACATCCAAGGCCCATCTAAAACCCGTTTGGATGGGGATTCTGCCAGCCGTGACGATAGCTCCAACCGTCCAAACAGCCAAACGTGGCACCATTTGCCCGTTTGGACGGTTGGAGCGCTGGTGGCTGTGATCCGCTCCAAAACTAGGGTGTGAAGGGGCTGTGACGGCCCATAAATAGACCGGTTCACATTTTCTAATCCCGTGATTCATCTAGTGGTGGCCTCGCGGGATAGCCCTTCTTTTGGAGCTTGAACGGCAGCGCCACTCCAAACAGGCCTGTTTGGAGACGCCCCGAGTCGTTTGGCCAACCCCTGGTTCCCTGTTCGGACCACAAAGCCAATAAAAAGCGTACCCCGTGGCTTGCAGACAGTTGCGAGAGGATCTAGTAGTCATGGAGTTTCTCTGTGGTGCATCTGTGGGAATACTGGCGTGCCACAAAAGAGGCCAACCGCCAGAGACGCCGAGACGAGCCCAGGTTTGCGACGTGATCTGCTTAGTCTTGGCTCTGCGTTTGCAGAGCCAGTGACAGCACCACACGTTGTGCACACGTGGCCGTTGGGTTGGACGGTTGGTTCCATTGGTGCAGATGCTCTTACGCAAGACGCCCTTCAGTCGGGCCGATGGTGAGACAGACCAAAATGTGGGGAAGAAAACAACAAAGAGGGCCACTGGTACGTAGTGGAGATAAACGTGGCGGAGAGGAAGGCAACGGTGCGGGTGGGGACGGGGGCGGACGAAGGTTGGGAAGGGTAGAGTCAAAGGGGGTGCATGCGGCCGCAGCGGCTGCAAAAGCGGCAGCCCGTCTGGCGCATGAGAAAGCCACCCGGCGTGCACACAGGAGTTCAAGAATCGGATGAGAATATCCGATCCAATCTCTCGGCCTCAAGCTCTGATCGTCTGGCAACCGCAGTAAAAATATAGAACTTGCAGCACTGTACTTGATTTCATATAGCTGACAAGATCTTGCCCCAGAGCCAACACAAGCTCTGGTGTGAATCTTTGCACCCCGGCGCGGGATGATCTGTACCTGTCGAGATCCCACCCTCGCGTCAATCGCTGGCCGATGATTTGGATGGACCAATTGCATGCGAGATTCGGCGTTGTGCCACGCCGAAACGGAGGGGAGATTGCATTTTGCGCCCCGAGTGGGTGGCTGTGTGTGATTGCACTGGCGGGCCGTTACCCGTCGGTGGCTTGTGTGCATCTGGAACCCCTGAGAGCGGGGGTTGCCTGGGTGGCTTGTTTGGCCAGGTTGTCCCGCGTGCGTGCGCGTGTGCGGGCATATGAGGGCACCCCGCACCGGCTAGCGGGGGGGTGACTGGCCCGACAGTCAAGACACCGAGTGCCGCCGCACCCCAAGCAGGGGAGCGTCGGTGGGTCGGTGCACGGGTGGGCAAACACTGCGTTCTTCGCCCTTTCTCGCCGGTTTTCCCACAATCGCGATTTACGTTGGCGAGCACGACGCGAAGGTCTGGCGCGCGTGCGCGCGTGCCCGCGTCGTCGAGCGGGTTAACATCGCCCGAGTGTACGCCGTTGCCGGTGTCGCGCGGTGCGATTCCGCGGAGCGTGTTGTGCGAAGCGTTGCCATCGGTAAGACGGGGTGCTTGAATACGCTGACGGGTCCGCGCGAGGCCTTGGCCTGTCTTTCGCTGTCTGGCGCGCACTCTGACCTTTCCCCCGGACTCTGGAGGTCCTTGTGGCCGTACTGGAGGGGCAGTTTCGTCTGCTCCACCCGGGGGGAGGTCTAAACCGTTGAAACCGCAGGGGAATTAGGCCTCGGTCTGGTACGTGTGGACTTTCGCTGTGACGGCCGGTTCGTGGCGTGCCGAGTCGGCGCGGCTTACTCTGTCGATTCTCTTCATCCCGATCAACCTGTTCATCCCGCTGATCCAGTTCATCCCGTCCATCCTGTCGGTCGTGCCATCGAGTCCGACACACCCTCCAAGATCTTCAAGACCTACGCGTAGCAACCTGTCGGATGCACGATGGCGCCGCCGCCGAGCATTGAGTCGGACCCCATCTTCCTCCACGCCATGGACCAAGACCATCTCACGAACCTGCAATCTGACTTTATCCTGAGCATTCATGCTGTTGAGCGCGACGACGGCGGGGAGCTGCGCGAGGGCGAGGAGCTCGGAACAAGATCGTCGACATGTAAACGCCGTCGATGCTCTTCTGCCCAGAGCTATTGCGGCACCCGGCGCTGCACCAGTTGTTGTTGACGCTTCTGCTCAAGCGGGAGGTCTGTATGCCGATCGATGCCACCCAACGGAGCGTCAACAATCTTGCGCAGGGGCTGTACGTCGACTCCGGTGCCACTTCGATTGCCGTACGTTTCGTGCACGACTACGAGCGGTCATTTGCGCTCAGTTATGGAGACATGCCGGTGCCTACGTCTTCGAGCAGCGGCGGGCGCAGCCGTGGTCGCGGCCGCTCGCCACGGCGCTCCGCTCCAGCCTCAGAGGGTGGTAGCCAACACGGCGGCGGTGACACCAACAAGGACGATGTGCGCGCGAGCCGTGGCCACGACAGTCATGCTGCAGGTGACGGCAGCGCCGGCGAGCACGACTTCGGCATCGCCGCGAACGATGGTGACAGGAACAGCCACGTGGCGGCCAAGGCAGCACGCGACGTGTCCGTTCGATTCAAGGACGAACGCGCCAAGTTTGGCGGTACCAAAGACCAGTCGTGGCCGGACTTTGTCTCAACATACAACCTTGTCTGTCGCGACAACGCGCTCTCCCCCCGATTGAAGCTGCAATTCCTGCACAACCTGCTCACTGGCGCGGCGAAGGTGTTCTTGTTGGACAAGGTTTTGCCTGTCGCCAGCACCTATGAGGACGCAATCGACCATGTGCACCGGGAATACCACCCCGTCGTCCAGCAAGAACAGATAACCAACGATCTTGGGAACCTACGGGTGAGCTACCTTGTTGGCAAAGGCATGACCGTGGACTTGGCGCTCGTGGAGGTCTACAAGCGGGTGTCAAGCAGATCAAGGATGGTCCCAGCCGCGTACCAGGGAGAGGAGCACCGCGTCGCCTTCTTGCGCGGCGCAGTCATCGGGTACACTTGGGCCGCGGAGCCTTTGAGCCGCATCGCCACTCACAACTTGTCCTTTCAACAGCTTTACGCGGAGCTGTCGTCGTCGTTGTCTCTTAGCCGGGAGAGTGCGAATGCCATTGCCCACGATCGCACTTTATCTGGGTGCGGGTCGGTGGCTGATGACACGGCGGACATCATGTTTCTAGGAACTCGATGCGGAACCATGGCGTAGGTAACCGCGTCGGTTGTATCCGAGGCGCGACGACGGCGCCGCGCTTTGACCCGTTGACCATCATGGGCTGTTTCAACTGTGATGACCCAAAGCACGAGATCAAAAACTGCCCGAAGCCCAATGGGGTTGCCCGGCGGAACGCGAAAGCGTACGGTGACAAGATTGTTGCGCCGTCCCTTATGGCACTACGATATCGCGGCCACGCTTGGCCCATGCATGAGTGTGATGCGGAGCTGCCGCCCTGTACTGGACACGGGCGCCGGGGTGAACATAGTGCGAGCTAGTGTTCTCCCGGCCAACTGGATGGCTTACGCCGAGAAGTTGACCACGCTTCCGCGCATCAGAGATGCAAACAACAATCGTCTCGTGACGAAGTATGCCGTACATCTGTAAGTAGATACCGGAGGTGTACGTCTTTTTGTCCGATTCCTCGTTTCCGACAACTTATCAGTCCAGTGCATCCTTGGTACCGAGTTCATTGAACAAAACATCAAGGCGATCTTGCCGCGTTTGCGAAAGATCGTCAGGCAGGAACTCGTGCGCTGCACGGAGAAAGTGCCTCGGCCAACGCCAATCTTGGCTTGTCTTAATGACTGTGCCTGGGACCGCCATTGGCAAGACAAATCCGCAAGGGTGCGAGCCTGTAAACAGGTACATGTCAACGGACACCAAGAGGAGTGGATCATGGCCACATGTGACACGTCCGGTATGGTTACCATCACACCGAACGCTCGGTTATGCCGACATAAGTCAATGTCGGTCGCCCGCGGCCTTGTCATCGTCAAGCCCGACGAGCCCTTCCTAGGCAGGTTATGTAACTTCGGCAAAGACCACGTCATTGTTCGCAAGAACTCAACCTTGCGGTTTGCAGAGCCCTACCAAGGGCCGATGTTGTCCGCCGTCCTGGATGACAACAACCCAAAGGATGGAACCGATACTTCATCGGACGACGTGAGCCGTGACCCACTCGAGGACCTCGACCTCAGTGAGGCTCCCGAGTATTTGCACAAGCAGATTCGAGATATGCTCAAGACACAATCGTCTATGTGGGATGGAACCCTTGGCGTTATCCGTGCTACGAAGCACGCCATCGTCACTCCTCCAGACGCTCTGCCCATACGGGCTCAACCCTACCGGACCGGGCCGTTCAAATGGCAGATTATCTCTGATCAGATCAACAAAATGTTGAAGCTCAATGTCATTGCCCCTAGCCATAGTGCTTGGGCGAGCCCCGTGGTATTTCTACCAAAGAAGAACGGCAAAGCCCAATTCTGTGTCAACTATTGATGGTTAAACAACATCACAAAGAAGGATGCGTATCCCTTGCCTCGAATGGAGGACTGCCTTGACTCCTTTGGAGATGCCCACGTGTTCACGTCTCTCGACTGCACAGCGGGGTACTGTCAAGTGCCCTTACGCGAGGACGACCAAGAGAAGACGGCGTTCACAACGCCTTGTGGTATACACCACTGGTTATCAATGCCTTTCGGCTTGACGAACGCGCCTGCTACCTTTCAGCGCGAGCTGGATATTATCCTCTCGGGTTCGAAGAGGCAGATATTCCTTGTCTACTTGGACGATGTCATCATCTTCTCTGCGAACGCGGAACAACACGTCAAAGACGTTGACACGGGTTTGCACAGTCTCCGCGAAGCCGGGGCTGCCCTGAACTTGGAAAAGTGCATATGGTTGTTCGACAAAGTCGAGTACCTCGGACACATTGTCCGCCCCGGGCAACTGCACGTGTATAACAAGAACGTTGATGCTCTGAAGTACGCCAAGTTCCCAACGAGAAACCGTTGGGTCAGACCTAGCTGAAAAGCTTCTTGGGCATGTGCAACGTCTATCGACGTTTTGTCAAGGACTTTGCCAAACGAGCGAAGCCCCTGAACGCCCTGAATAGGGCCGAGACCCCACCGAATCTACCACTGCCGACGGACGTTGCCATCGTCGCCATCAAAGACCTTCGCAACGCACTCTTGTGCCCACCGGTACTTGTCTTTCCAAAGGCCAACCGGAAGCTCGTCGTCGACGTTGATGCATGTGCCGACCAAGTCGGTTGTACCCTCCTCCAGGAGAAACCGGGCGAACTGCTTCATCCTGTCGGATATTGGAGCCGAGGACGCACTGCTGCCACTGCTGCATAACAAAACTACTCCAACACGGAGCGCAAATACAACGGAGCGCGAATGCGTCGGCGTCGTGTGGGCTGTCATCAAGTTGAGGCACTTCCTCGACGGGCAACGGTTCCTCATCCGAACAGATCACCAAGCACTTGGCTGGATCTACAGCACGACCGACTCAATAGGACGCTTGATGCGCTGGCGACTTCGCCTTTCCGAATACACATTCGATATGGTTTATAACCCAGGTGCATCGCACCACTCGCCCGACTTCCTGTCGCGAACCTCTACGGTGACGCCGCCAGAAGATATCTATGATGATATACCTTGGCTGGCCTTGGCCGAGACGGCCAGCGGCTTGAGGACGGGGAGGTACACGGGTACCGACACACCCGAACCGATGGAATTCGACGACGTTGTTGAAGCACAACAAACAGACGACTACTGTGTCGAGATGTCCACTCGCGTGGAATGCGGAACGGCCAAGGCCTTCGTCCGCAGCGAGCATCACGCTCTGTGTCGCCGGACGCCTTACGGCAACCCATTGGTCAGACCAAAATCACTACGCGAAGGCGTCTTGACGCTCGAGCACCACGCCACGGTGGCAGCCCATCCTGGTATGAACCGGATGTATTACACCATGCCGAAGGCATATTACTGGCCTTCGATGGTAACGGACATCCATACCACCATCACGAAGTGCACAACTTGTGCTCAAAACTTCCTCGCCTTGCGGCGACACACCACGCCCTTAACGCGGTTCCCGGCTACTGAGCCTCTCACGGAACTGTCCGTTGACATCTTTGGGCCCATCCCGGCCTCCAAGAAGGGCAATCACTTCATCTTGGTTATCACCGACCTCTTCGCCAAGCTCACCAAGTGTGTCGCCTTACGACGACTTACAGCCATGTCCGTGGCGTCAGCCATCATCGACGCGTGGGTGTCCGCCTACAGGCCACCGGACCTATCAGACCAAGGGCCCCAGTTCATGTCGAACTTCTTCATCGCTGTGATGAAAATGCTTGGCATTGAAACGGTTCGTACCACGGCGTATCAACCCCAAACCAATGGGCAAGTCGATCGGTACAACCGTACCATGGCTACTCAGCTGCGACACTACGTTGCTGATGACCCATCACCATGGGACGAGCTACTCCCGGTAATCACCATGGCATATAATAGCCAACCGCACCGGTCTACGGGTATCGCTCCATTTGAGATCGTTATCCCAAGGCGGATCCCTAACCTCACGGTTCGCAACTTGCCCCCGGGCACTCCGCTGGCCAATAAGGGAACACTCAAGGATGGGTCACCCCCAGCTCGCAAACGCGAGTCCATGGCCTGCCTTCGCAGGCAGATCCCCGTCGTAGTAGAGGCCTTTCGTAAGACGCAACAATGTTACAAACGTAACTTCGACCATCGCGTCGCAACCCGCAATGCGGACGTCAAGATCGGCGACTACATATACACGACCAACCACGATCGGCAAAACAAGCTGCAAAGCAAAGCCATTGGACCCTTCGTGGGCCATGTCACACCAGCTCCTCGTCCAACGACGACGGACACGGTGCCACACCACCTGCTAGATGGTCTAGACCAACGCAAGCCACCCCCGGCAACCGCCGACGAGTATGTGATTGACAAACTCGTAGGCTTACGCCAGACGGGTGCCAGCTATAGCGCTAAGGTGCGCTGGTTCGACTACGGGTCGAAGAACGACACCTGGGAACCCCTGGAGTACCTTTCACGCAACCTGGTGGTGCGCTTCCTTCGACAGAAGAAGAAGCATGTACCGGGGTACGAGTGGCAAACGCTAACACGGCGAAGTCGCCGACAAGCCGGGCTGACAACCGTGGCGAACATCATCATGGACTCCACGTGGATACCCACTATCCAACATGTCCATGTTACCGGTGACGGAGGTATCCATGCCAATGTCTCGTGGACAGATTTAAGTACCGTCGCCGCAATTAAGGAAGTAATTCCTGTGGCGTGGCTTAAGTCGACTCTGCCCTCCATGACGCGCAACTTTGCATATGACCCTGAACTTGCCTTGCGGCATTTCCCTCGGCTGAACCGTGAGTACAGTCCGTACATGTATGTGTGGCCAAAATCCGCGCAAGCGACACTGATCGGGAGCGATCCCACTATGCCAGTGCTCCCCAACGGGCTTCTCGTACCCCCGGTACAGCACTTGGACTCATTCCTTCGACGCCTGGTGACAACCACAGAGGAGGCAACCGTGGTCATACCACAATGGATCAACACCAGTTGGTACCCTACCGCAATACGCGCATGTTTCGAGTACCAAGTACTTTTATCATCAGATGCGAGTGATGCATATCCCACACCATGGGCCATGCTGGCCTGCCACTTCGTTCATCGCTATGATGACTGACAGGAAACTGCGAAGTGGATACGCCGAGTGTGTGCGCGCGCGACGTTGCGGACGCAAACGTCGTACAGGCTCTGATCAGCAATGACCGGGATCCCATCGACCATCACGGTCGGACAAACGTGCGCGTAGAACGAGCCGCGAGGCTGAGGCTGACATACATCTCCGGGTCGGTAAACCGATCGACATCGGGTCCGTCACCCGCAACGGCGCGAGCCACATGCGCCTCGCCGCTGGCGTTGCCGCCGCCCACCGCCATCGCCGCGGGATCGTCCACGCTTGTGTCCCTGGGTGTTAACCCTTTCCGCCTCCGTAGGTAGCCGCAAGGCGAACCGCCCGCGCCGCCGGCCCTCGTCGCCCGCGCCGCAAGGCGAACAGCCCGCGCCGCAGGACCTTGCCGCCCGTGCCGCCGTCCAGTGCCGCCCATGCCCGCGCCGCCGGCCTAGCCGCCCGTGCCGCCGTCGCGCTTAGCCGCCGGGCGCGCCGCCCGCACCGTCGGTCCTGCAGCCCTTGTCGCGCTTGTGCCTTGCCGCCGGGCGCGCCGCCCGCGTTGCCGACCTTGCCGACCTTTCCGACC
>Ga0209187_1002657_pt1 | contig 16388 bp, 15 predicted proteins | sample BantaG_FD_187430 | JGI IMG/M metagenome (GOLD analysis project Ga0209187, IMG submission 187430) | Marine algal microbial communities from Bantry Bay, Ireland - BantryBay_4 metaG (SPAdes) (version 2) | ecosystem: Host-associated > Algae > Red algae > Unclassified | place: Bantry Bay, Ireland... | reverse complement strand
TCGCCGTGATGTTTTCGGACAGATTTTTCGAATTCCCTTCGAGGAATTAACTTGATTATTTGAGAAAAAACGCTATTTTGTGCCATAAGCCTGAACCCTTCTTTGGAAAGTATTTTTTTGCAAAAACTTTTCTATCATATAAGAAATTCAGGCTCTTATATTTTTTACTCACCGCCCCTAACCGGACGGCAGTGGGTTTAACCCGAAAGTGCCAGACTAAAACTATTTACGGAGAAAGGGCTTTTCCCCACAATTCTTGAGTTAAAAGTCGATGTCACCCAAAACTTAGCTTTATTCGCCTTTGAAACAAGTCCTGTTGCGATTGCTTTAGATTTATTTGAATAAATGACAACAATAAAGGTCGGGCTCTCTAAGTTTTTCAAAGAGAGTTTAATCTCTTTCAAAAAAGGATCACTAGCTTTGAAAGAGACTCTTATCAGCTCTAAAAATTCTTTGAAAAGTAAACTGTTTCTAGTGGTTCCAAAAGCTGTCTTGTATTCGTCATCAAAAGAGTGAGAAGCAATATCATCCCATAAATTATAAGAGGAACCAGGACTCAACTTCCAGCCATTCTTCTCTAAAAGTTTTCTTTGAGCTTTTTTTTCTTTAAAAATTTTTCGAGAATTAAGAACATTTAAATAGAAGTAATCAGCGTCTGGATTTGTACATTTTTTAAGATGCCTTTCGCTAAGTTCAAAGCTTGGGTTTAAAAAATTTGGCGACATGATAGGATTTTTCCACACTGAATTAACAGTTCTTGTAGTCACATTGTTTTTTTTAAGTCGATTACTTGATGTTGCTAAAACAGCCTGAACAATTTTTCCATAAACTTCTTTTTCTACCTTAGCCCCAAATATAGTAATATGATACCAGTAAGAGTTGCATGATGCCTACAACTCTTCTTAAAGTCACATTTTTATGGAATGTAAAAAGGACTCTTCAATCCAGCTTGTGAGCGGTTCTTCAACCTGGTCGGAGTGAACAAGGCGCAGTGTATGTGTGTATTTATGTGCCGAGGATTGCTGAATTTTAATGTCTTTTTCGTCCAGCTTGTGGTGCAAAAAGAAACAAAGCTCAATGTATTTCTTCTTTGGTCTCAGAAAGCTATAACAACGATCGGTCGCAAACATCACCGACTTCGTCGATGCATAAATTCGTTGTTCATGGGCAAGACTCAAGTTGAAGTCCTTCATCTTAAACCAAGCATCACGCAATTCATCGGACAAACCAACCTCAATCATCTCAACTGTTGGAACCATGCAGAGGTGATCGTTCTTCACCCCAACCCATTGCCTGCACTCAGGGCAACGTCTCACTCTATGTCTAGACCTTGAAAACATCTCAACTCTAGAACTTATCTGATCAGAGCTAGAAAAGCACAGATAATTTTAAGAAGCCTGAATGTCCTTAACTCACAACCTTATACTCTGGGTCCTCACAAAGATTCACTTCGACAATTCCCTTTGCTCTACCAAGTAAGCGGACACAATCTGCACTCAAATGGCGCAAAACAACTTTTTTACCAAGCTTGGCATAGCGTTCTGTTATTTTTTGAACGGCATCAATTCCACTATGATCAGCAATGCGCGACTCTTTAAAATCGATCACGACATGATCTGGATCAGAGGCCGGTGTGAATTTATCTAGAAAGCTCGCGGTTGAAGCAAAGAAAAGCGCTCCAAATAATTCATAATGTCGAGCCCCGCTTTTATCGGTAGTCACTTTTGCATCAATACGAGTCGCATTGTCCCAAGCAAAAACCAGGGCCGATACGATCACCCCCACTAAGACTGCAATCGCCAAATCAAAAACGAGTGTAAGAACAGTCACGAGAATCATGACGAAAACATCTGACTTCGGAACTTTGTTGAGAATGCGAAAACTAGCCCACTCAAAAGTTCCAATCGAAACCATAAACATTAAGCCTATCAAAGCAGCAATGGGCACACGTTCAATCAAAGCTGAGCCAAACAAAATAAAACTGAGCAATGCGAGTCCAGCAGTAATTCCAGAAAGTCTAGTGCGACCACCAGATGTAATATTGATAATACTCTGACCAATCATGGCACAACCACCCATGCCACCAAAGAAACCAGTCACAATATTCGCAGCTCCTTGAGCAACACATTCTTTATTGGAATTGCCTCGAGTTTCAGTAAGCTCATCAACAAGTGTCAAAGTAAGCAGCGACTCAATTAAACCAATACCCGCGAGAATCAAAGAATACGGTGCAATAATCCAAAAAGTTTCAAAAGAGAAAGGAACAGAAGGAAGCCTAAAGACCGGCAAGCCCCCCTTGATAGAGGCAATATCTCCGACTGTCTTGGTGTCCAGTCCAAAAACAATCACGAGCCCAGAAACAACCACAATAGCAACCAACGCGGCAGGAATTGCCTTTGTTAACTTCGGCAGCCCATAAATCATTGCCATGGTCAGAGCAATCAAGCCCCCCATCAGCATTAAAGAATCATTTGGAAGCCAATTACCCGCCAAGTCTTTAAATTGTCCAAATTGCGCAAGAAAGATGACAATTGCCAAGCCATTCACAAAGCCATAAATCACCGGGTGAGGAACAAGGCGAATAAACTTTCCAAAACGAAAGCTTCCAAACAGAACCTGGAAAATTCCCATAAGAACCACTGTTGCAAATAAATAGTCAACGCCATGCTTGGCAACCAAGCTGACCATGACCACTGCCAAGGCACCCGTTGCACCAGAAATCATCCCTGGCCTTCCTCCAAAAATTGAGGTGATCAATGCCACAATAAAGGCAGCATAAAGCCCAACAAGGGGCGGCACCTTTGCGACCAAGGCAAAAGCGATGGACTCAGGAACAAGCGCCAAGGCAACCGTCAGCCCAGAAAGAATTTCTGTTTTATAATGAATGGATTCTAAAGATTTTTTTATAGTCAACAATTGGAGTTCCCCCGAAATTTTGGACACTTTTAAGCAGTTAAAAGCTCGTTTATTTTTTATATTCTACCGAGCTGATGTAGCCAAGTGATGAATGCTTTCTTTTAACAAAATAACAAGGAAGCTCCTCTCCAGTGACTTCCTTGGTCAGATGGAGTTATCAACCCTACTGCAGAAATTGCAAAATGCTTTTCAGGTATTCTTGAAATTCTGGAACAGTCACATAGGTCACCGTTCCCCCAACAAAAACTAGTGTCCCAAAACCAAACCAAACAGCTTTTCTATTGAGACTGTTACGAGATAAAGTTGCTCTCAAGCGAGTCAAAGAACTTTGCTCTTTTGAATCCTCAACAAGATGACTCTTTTCAGTGGACAACGAAGCTCGAATATATCTTGAAAAAAGTCGAATTCTTAATTTAGCAAGACCCTGATGCCCTGGATTATTCACTAAGACTCTGGCTAATTGCGGAGTCGATTCCAGCAAAGATGCCATCGTCTCTAGAGCATCTTCTTGATCACTATTTTGGTCCTCAGAAATCAAAGAAGCCTCCAAAGCTCCATGAAGACTCAGTAGTGAATCGAGAGTTTCAGAGCTTCTATTTTCAATTTTCATTGCAGTATCTTGATCTAAAACATCTAATTTTTTAAAAGCTTTTAATTGCTCCATATGGTCGAAATGCAAAGTTTCTTGCGCCCGTAGATTTAACAAATTTAAAAATAGTTTTAATTTTGAAAGTGGCGAAGTCTCGGCATCTTTAAATTCATCAATAGAGCGAAGTATTGAAGCGGCATCTCTTGCGCGAGACAAACCTACCGGAGTGTCGAGATCAATAAGAGGATACTCAAAAAGGCTCGCCAAAGAAGTCGCCTCATCTGCTAAGGATTCAGAACTCCATAAGGCATTAATCCAAGCTGTTTTGACATGTTCTCGAGTCAGCAATTGATTTAACGAAAGCGGAAGCTCTTTGCGCACCGTTGGCGCCTTCGACTGAAGTTCATCAACTGAACTTGCTTTTTGAAAGATATCTCCTAATGTTTTTTGAAGTTCGGCCATCAAATTGCTCGGCATCGTCTTTAAGAAAATCTTTCGACTCAAAGAATAGAAGCTTCCCATCAATTTTGCACTATTTTGAGCTTGAGCTTCTCCACTCAATAATTTTACATATTCACGCTCATTTCTTAGAGCCTCTCGCTCAGACTCACGAAAAACTGAATCGACCAAAGCTGGACTTCGAACTTGGGCCGCAATAAGCCGATCTAAAGTTCTCCCGCTAAAATCATCGAGAAGGGTCAAATCCTGTTCACGAATTTTAAAACTTCTTCCCGCTAAATCAGGAATCTTTATTTCTGCAGAACCAGTGTCGACAACTTCTTGCCTCAAGCTTTTCTCTATAAAGGCCAAAAGGACAGGATGCTTTTCTCTAAACCGATGCAGTTCTTCGGCTTTTAATAAATTATGAAACTCCAACTCTCTTCTTCCATCAGGCTGAGTTAAAATGAGCAATAAACTTTCTGCAAGCTCAGCAGCTTTTCTATAGCGAACATATTCAATTCGATGCTCGAGAACTTCCAAAGAAAGTTTATCGTGCTCATCCAGAAGAAGTCCTAACTGATTTTTCCATTCTTCAGTTGGAAGCATGGAAGGCTCCTCAGCTAACAACTCTCTAAAGGCGTCAATGGATTCCTTACTGAGTGCAACAGCTTCTTCTTGAAAAAAACGCGCACTCAACTCAATAATAGCTTTCTTTAACTGAGGCTTAGCCATCATTGTCACAGCGACATCAGGGTGCGTTCTAAGAACATTATTAAAAAGTTGAAAGAGTTTTGATTTATAAACTTCAAGATGTGCCGTTGAACTGAGGAGGTTTAAAAAGTTTGAAAAATCTTTATGAACCAGTTCCTGCAATGGTTCCAAGGCATTGGACCCATCTCCTAGAGTCATTCTAGTCTCGACTTCCGTTAAAGTTTCCACCAAAATGCTAAAATACTCTGGAACGTATGCTGCCTGAGTCTTTAGAATTTCTTCCTTCAAAGATTTCTTTAAAGCTTCAACCTCATCTTCAAAGCTTTTTCTTTGTGATTCAATTTCTCTAATTAAAGCAAGCGGCAGCTCAATGTCCTCACCTCTACCAACAAGTGTTGCCACAGGCTTTCGAACGCGAGTGCCTGTTTCAGGATGTATGACATGAGTGCTTGTCACGTATCTCTCTCCATAAATAATAGAAAAGAACTGAGAGAGCCCTGCATTTAATTTTGCAATGATTCCGTTCTCTGAGTTGGCAACAAGAGCCTGATCTGGTTTTTTTGTACTTTTAGCTTTTTTGGATGCTGCTTGAGCACTCATGGGTTTTACCGCTTGAGAAGGGTCAATTAAGTCGCCTAAAAGCCTTCCGCATAATTGTTGAACATCATTGTTTGACATTGCAGTCACGGAATTCGGACTCAGCATGAAAACGAAAAAACTACAGCAAATGATTTTCTTTAAGTAATTCATTGAAAGAGGACAGTGCCTTGTGCGGCGCGATAAATCAAGAAATAAACGGCCATCTCAACTCAGAAAAGAAGTTTTTTTTTAATTTTTCAAACGAGAAGGCAGAATTTCTGGTCTCCACGAAAAAATATAATTTTACTGCACTAAACTCGATAAGTTTAAAAAAGACCTGTAGCCTGCAGCTATGAATTTTATCTCTAAAGAAAAACTCAAAAAAGCCAACTGGCCAGCCATTATTTACTTAGTTGGAGTGCCCCTTCTCGTTCTGAGCCTGACTCCAATAGCATTTTCTAAATTAGCACTTTTTAGTCCCTGGATGCTTCTCTATGTCGTGATTCATTATTCAATAGACACTCTGAGTATTACAGCCGGTTACCATAGACGCTTTAGCCATAAGAGCTATGAAGCAAGCCCCATTGTCGACGCCCTTTACCTTATTCTTGGAGCGAGTGCCGTTCAGAACTCTGCACTTGTTTGGTCCATTGATCATCGAGCTCATCATTCACATGTCGATGGAGAAAAAGACCCCTATTCCATTAGAAGAGGTTTTGCTTGGGCGCATTTTTTCTGGATGTTCAAAAAACAAAATCCTATTTATTCTGTAAGAATTCCTAAAGACCTACAGGAACATCAACTGGTGATGTGGCAACATAAATTTTACTTACCTTTGGCACTTTTGATGACTCTTGGAATTCCTGTCATTTTTTTCCACTTCGTTTTTCAATCAGCTTTATGGGGAGTCTTTCTTGGAGCAGGCATTCGACTTTTGCTTTCTTCTCACTGTACTTTCCTTATTAATTCTGCCGCACATACTTTTGGAACAAGACCTTTTACCGACGAAAATAGCGCGAGAGACAATCCGATTCTTGCTTTTCTAACTTTTGGAGAGGGCTATCACAACTTTCATCATAAATTTCAAAACGATTTTCGCAATGGCATTAAATGGTTTCAGTGGGATCCGACAAAATGGACCATTCAACTCTTAGCCAAGTTAAAACTGGCATCAAAACTAAAAAGAACCCCTCAAGAAAAAATTCTCAAAGCCAGAATTTTCATGCAAGAAAAGAAAGCACTTCTGAAGACAAAGAAAGATTTTTACTCTCCTCAATTAAAACTTTTAAAAGCTAAGTTTGAAAGTAGTGTTGAGAGCTTTAGCCTTCTTCGCAAAGAATTTGAAGTCATGAAATCGGAGAAGAAAGCCCATGCGCAGAAAAACTTCAAAGCTTTACAAAAAAGGCTCAAAGCTCAACAAAAAGAAATGAAACTTCACTTTAAAGAACTTTATTTGGCATTGAACAGTCAGTCATACGCGTTAAGTTCCTGAACTTTATTGGTTGTTTTTTTCTTCCAACAAAGTTTTTTTCGCCTTTACTTTAACGTATTGAATATACATTAAGTAAACTTCTTTGTAGGCATCTATAAACTTCAAGTGTTGTTCTTCAGATAGTTTTTGAACATAGAGACTTAAATCTGCATCACTCAATTCTCTATACACAAACAAATAAACGAGGAACATCTCTCGAGAAATCCCCAGTGCCATGTTTTTTTTAAAAAAGCTGAGTTGTTGAAAGTCCATCACCTTCTCACCATTTAAAGACTGAAGCTCGACGAGGGCATCCGTGATTGAATATAAAGATTTAATCACCAACTCAGATGACTTGGAACTCCCGTCCAGCTCAGCCAAGAGCTTGACTCGTTTCTTTTCAGGTGATTTTTTTTTCAATCCATCGAGCCAAGCTTTAAACACATCACCTTTCATTTCCTTGGGTGATTTTTTCTCTAAGGCGACAACTTTTTTAAAAAGCTCTGAACTGTAATCGCCCTGTAAAACGAGTAGTTCTTCACGACTAAAGTTCTCATCAAAGTATTCTAACAATAGTTTCTGAAACTCGTCTCGAAGAAAGGCAGCTTGAAAGGCTTTGGGAATTGCAGTTTTCTTCACTGGAACAATACTTTGAGCCTGCACAGTGTCCTGCCAAAGCTTTTCGGACTCGGCAACCGTGTGGGCAATTCCTGAATCTTGAAAAAGTTGTAAAATTTGCTGTTTCTTGGCCCCACCCTTCATCGTCGAACAAGAAGTCATCAAAAAGAACACTGCGAATAAAAATCGATTCATATAGATAATCCTAGCAGATCTCTCTATAATAAAAAGGAAATGAAAAGTCTTTCTTTTTTAACCTTGATTTTTTTTTCTCTCATCAGCATTTCCCAAGAAAATCCTCTCAAAAAAAAAGAAGCGCTTGAAGAGGCAGAAAAGAAGAAAAAAAAACTTCGAATTTACGACCCTCAAGCTCACGAAGAACTTTCACCAAGTATTTTCAAGGTTGATGTCACCATTGAAGATAAAAAACTTCGAGTCACCATTGAAGGCGTTGCCCAAACAAAGTGTTTTAGCAAAAGAGAAATCATCGTTAAAAAGGAAGATGAAAAACTGATTCTCATTCCTCGTTTTCTGAGAGAAAACTTTAAAGAAGATTGCTCTAAAAAAGAAAAAGTTTTTACCATGAAAGTTTTTGAAAGCCCTGTAGAAGAAATTGACTTTTCGCAAATTAGAATTCTCAGTTACCAAGGCTGGTTAAGGCATACCCTCAAAACTCCCATGAAGAAATTAAAAATATGATGAAAGAAATCACCTGTCACTCCTGCAAAAAGACCGCTCCCTATCCAATTTCAAGAAAAGACTCCTGTGCAAATTGCCATTCCGACTTGCGATGTTGTCTCAACTGCTCCCATTACGACAGCACCAAACAATACAGTTGCCAGGAACATATTTCTGAAAACATTAACGATAAGGAAAAAGCCAATTTTTGTGATTACTTTAAAGGAGCATTGAGATCTAAGAGTTCAAATCAGGGAGAACTCTCTCCCCAAGAAGAACTTTTGAAAAAAGCCGAAGCTCTTTTTAAAAAGAAAAATTAAATTATTCTATAATTTCGAGAACAGATCGCATCTTAACTTTTGTAGACGCAGCATTGAGAAGCGTTCGTAAAGATTGAGCCGTTCGCCCTTGCTTTCCAATCACTTTACCCAAGTCTTCTTTAGCCACATGCAATTCAATAACAGTGGTTTGCTCACCACGAACTGCATTCACTTTTACTTCATCAGGCACGTCAACCAGTGCTTTGACAATATATTCGATTAAACTTACTAACTCTTCTTCATGTTCAGCCATTTTTATTGATCTCCCAGTACAAATCCAGTTTACTAACAGCTCTTAGTTTTAGTGAATTTATGAGAAAAATACTACTTAATTGTCCCATCTTAGTCCTTCTATTTTTTATGCATTGTGGCATAAAAAAATCTCCCGTCGATCGAAGAAGCCTCTATGGCCCTCATCACGAACTGAACCCCTCGACGCAAAGCCCTCAAAACAGTGATCCAGAAAAATCTCCAGCTGAAGAAAGTCAAAATAAAGATGAAAGAAACTAACTTTTACAAACTCTGCGCCGCTGGAAATGACTTTGTTCTTTTTCCCCAAGAGGCAAGCACTCAACTTTTAGCAAAAATTCCCAGCCTTTGTGATCGAAATTTCGGCATTGGAGCAGATGGCATCATTTTTTTATACGAAAAGGAAAACGCTTTCTATTGGGACTTTTTCAATAATGACGCTTCTCCAGCTCAATATTGTGGAAATGCGGCACGAGCGATTACGGCCTATGCCTGCTCTCAACTGAATGAAAAGACTTTCAAATGGAGCGATAAAAAGCAGACTCGTTTCCTGGGAACAAAGAATCATGAAAACTCTTATGCTGTGACACTCGATAAAAAACTTATTTATAAACATGAAGGCCAAGCTTCAGCTCCAGAAAAACTCCCCTCAATCATTCACAAGATTGCTTACTTTAATGCCGGAGTTCCTCACGCTGTTCTTCATCATTCCCAAAAGCTGATCTCAAAAGAACGTCATGAAATTAAAGATTTATTTTTAGCGAATGATCCGGCCTTTTTAAAAAAATGGAACCTCACTTTTTTGAACAGCAATAACCTCGAAGCAGTTTGCATTGAAAGAGGTGTTGAAACAGAAACTCTTGCCTGCGGAAGTGCCGCACTTTCTTGCTACCTCAGCCTTCAGGAGTCGCAAGCGACACAAAAAGCCGAGGCAACTTTTCAATTTCCAGGCGGCGCCTTAAAAGTTTATGAGAAAGACGATCAATTATGGCTTGAAGGCGATGCTAAAATAGTTTTTAAGGGTTCCATCCATGTCGATATCTTTAAGCCATAAAAACGCCTGGGCCACAACCTGGACAGCACTCGTGACTCCACTCCAAAAAGACAAAAGCCTCGACCGCGAAAGTTTAAGCCTCCTTCTCAAGAGACAAATTGCATCGGGAATTAAAAACTTTGTTATTGCGGGCTCCACCGGTGAGGGCTCACTCATCAGTAACGAAACATTTCAAGAGCTGCTGACAGAGACTCAAGAAATCACTAAAAACGACCACTGCGCCATTGTTGCCGGTGTGACTTGCAGCTCAACAGATGAAACGCTGGAGAAAGCAAAAACTGCCATCAGTTGTGGCGTCCACGGGCTACTCGCCTCGCCTCCTCCTTACATCAAAGCTCCCGACAGAAGCCTTCTGGAATTCTTCATGGCGCTGACAGAATTGAAGACACCAATTTGCCTCTATGAAATTCCTGGACGCTGCGCTCAAAGCATTTCAGAGAATTTACTGATTGAAATTATTCGTGCCGATCGAGAAAAAAACTCTATGATTCATGCACTTAAGGACGCGAGCTGTAACTTTGAAAGACTTGCCCGCTGGAGCAAAAAACTTTCTGAAGAAATTACTTTTCTTTCTGGAGACGATGCGAGCTACCCAGAGTTTTTAGGAAATGGAGGCCAAGGCATTGTTTCCGTTGCCACTCATTTTCTAGCCGAGCATTACCAAACACTTCTTTTAGAAAAGGATTCTCCAGGTGAAGCCGCCAAGAAGCACTCTCAAAAAATTCCTTTTATTGACGCCCTCTTTAAAGATTCCAACCCAATTCCCTGCAAAAGTCTCGCTCAAGAGCTGAGTTTCATAAAAGAAACGACCTTCATTCACCCTCTGACTCATTCACTTCCAGAGGACCTCCAAGAACTCAAAAGACTTTACAAGCAACAAGGAGAACTTTCATGATTGCATTAAGTATTATTGGCTGCACTGGAAAAACTGGACAATTCTTAAAAGAACTCATTGATAAAAAAGCTTCCTGGAGCGAAAAATATAAAATCGTTGACCTGATTAATTCAAAAAACAATCCGAGCTCTATCAGCCAAGACTCCGAACTCGTCATTGATTTTTCTTCCAGACAGGTTAGTTTAGAGTGGGCAGAAAAGCTCAAAAGCTCCAGCGTTCCATGCCTCATTGCGAGCACGGGATTTACAGACTCTGACCTAGAGCTTTTAAACAAATTACATTCTCAAAAGGCCTGGACCCTGGCTCCAAACTGCAGCCTTGGAGTTTATCATTTAAAAAAAGCTCTCGAGGAGATTATTTTTCACTCGCCTCTCAACTGGAAAGCTAAAATTTCAGAAAGCCACCATACCCATAAATTAGACGCCCCTAGCGGCACAGCAAAGTTTCTAGCAGAGAGCTTCGAATCAGACTCCAATCAATCGGCTCAACTTGGAGACATTGAAAGCATTCGTGAAGGCGATGTCGTTGGAAAGCACCAGATTCACCTCAGCACCGAATATGAAGAGATCAGCTTAAGCCATAATGCCCTCGACAGGAGGCTTTTTGCGGACGGAGCCCTTTCTCTTGGCATTGAGCTCCATAAAAAAGCGTCTCTGGCTCAATTTTACCCGCTTTCAAGCTTGATAGATTCACCGTAGCTCATTAAATATAAATGAAGACAATGCCCAGATGGCGGAATTGGTAGACGCGCTAGATTTAGGATCTAGTAACGAGAGTTGTGAAGGTTCGATTCCTTTTCTGGGCACCATTCCTTAACTCAAGAGATTGAGTATACTAAAAATTCTATGAACACTTCTCTAATCCAATACACCCTTGAATCCCAATTTCCAGCTGCTTTCTTTACGATAAAAGAAAAAGGAGACTCCTTTTCTATTGTTCTTAAAGAAAACTCCAAACTCAACTGGAAGAGTAAAGCCTTCACCTGGGAATCGATGCAGCTCAGTGAAGACTTTCAAGCATCGAAAGATTCCCTCAGTTTTAAAAGTGCAGATTTCCCAAAACTCATTGAAGAGGTGAAAGAAATTTCTTCAAAAATTAAAAAAGAAAATTTCCACAGCTTCTATCAGAAAATTCATAACTCTGAGAGCTCTCTTCACTGGGGCTTTGAAGATAAAAATCTCAAAGAAAGTCACGCCCTTCTCGAAGAGCTTTACCGTGACGAGTTTATTGTGGCCGAAAAGAAGCCCTTTGTTTTTGACCCGCAACAAAGTCATGGCGCCACCCTGGTTTCTACCGATGAAAACAAACACTGCTTCATAGATGCTGCGGCTCAAATTGCTTCTCTTAATTTAGGTATCAACGAGAAACCAAAGGCTTTTTTAAAAACGAGAAACTTTTTAAAAAATAAAAAACTTCAAGAAGACATTCAACACGCTTACGAAAGTCTTCTCAAAAAAGAAAGCGGACACAGTCATGTTTATTGGAGTAGCTCTGGAGCCAGCTCTATGGAACTGGCCATACAAATTTTAAAAAATAAATTTCCCAAGCGTAAAAAAATTCTCGCTTTTGAAGGCTCTTTTCACGGGCGAAGCCTCCTGACACTGCACCTTTCTTACAACCCCGTTAAGAGACTGCCTTTTCAAATTTACGAAGACCTTTGTCATTATGTAGCTCTACCCGCTTCTGAGAGTGGCGAAACTCAGTTTGAAGATCCAAAAGATTGGACGGAGTTCTGGGGTGGCTCGTTAAAAAATCAACCGGAATGGGATGAATCCAACACGCTTTTACAAAGTGAAATTAAAGTGCTCAAAGAGATTCAGGAATCTTTTCAAAAAGAAGACTACCTTTGCCTCGCCATTGAACCCCTTCTTTGTGAAGGTGGAGACAAATATTTTAGCACGCGATTTGCGCGAGCGCTGAGACTACTCTGCACTCGTTTCGAGACTCCTCTCGCCTTCGACGAAGTTCAAAGTGGCTTTTCACTTGGAAATTCTTTTTTCTGGCATCAAGAATTTTCACCCGGATCCAACGGAAAAAAATGTGTTCAACCCGATCTCATTTGTGTCGCCAAAAAAGCTCAGCTCGGCGCGGTCATTTGCTCGCTTGACGTTCCTGAGCTCAGAAAAGCTCCTGCAAACATGGCCAGCCTTTACCGAGGCTACCTTCAAGCAAGAACAGCATCTCAAATAGACGATTTTGACGATGCTTTTGTTTTTGAAGAATGTAAAAAACTGCAGAAATTTATTGGTAGCGAAACTATCTCCAACCCTCGGGGACAGAAACTTTGTTTTGCCTTTGACCTACCTAGTAAAGAAATCCTCATGGCATTGGTCGCTTCACGATTTAACAATGGCCTGCTCTTCTACCCTGCTGGCGAAAAAACAGCTCGCTTTCGACTGCTCAAAAGTGCTTCTAAAAAAGATCTCAGCCTTATTTTTACATCAGTCTATAAATGCTTCTTAGAATGCTCTGAGAAAAAAATTATTGAAAAAGAATTCCCGCCACTCGATGAGTGGATTCACGATCATGAAAAGAACATTCAAAAACATATTCACGATTTTTTAAGTTCAAAACTTCAAATTAAAAACATTAAAAAAATCTCTGAGTTTCCTTTTGAGAACTATAAAATTGCAACTCAAGAAGAGTGGCGAAATCTCTTTCACTTTTTTGTGAGTGAATTTCCGGAAGTCTTGACGCTCAAATCAAATGAAAAATATAGCTTGAGTTCACTAGAAAAAATGAACCTTGAAAAGTTAGCGGCTCAATACGAAGAAGACCAGAGCATGCAATCCTTAGACTTTCTGTGGCACGCCTCGAGACTGCTTTCTCATGAACTTGAAATTTTTGACAATACCAATGACGTTGAAGCTATTACTGAGGAAATCTCTTCCATCGAAGAAGATGTTTATGAAGAAGAAAGAAGAGATCCTCCTGAAAACTTTATTAAAGCAGCGGCCTCCGCAAAAGGCTTTGTCATTGTTTCTAGAAATTCTGAGAAAAAAATCCTAGGCATTACCGCGCTCGACAGCATTCAAAATCACGCCCACAAAAAACTAATTAAAGACGATCCACTCAAAGAGGATTCCTCTTGTTATTATTCGGTAGACGTTACCGTCAGAAGCGAAAGCCGTGGTCAATACCTCGGTCTCAGGCTTAAAGTAGAGCAAGTTTTGGAAGCAAAACATCGTGGCGTTGAAAAAATTCGCAGTAGAAACCGCTGGCCGGAAGCGCAAAAAATGGCCAACCTCAACCTCGCCCTCGGCTCGTTGATCATTGATGAAATGGATAATGTTTACAACGGGGAAGGCAAAGCTTTGTATCAGTCACTTTCCTTGGAACATTTCAGCGAAGAAACAGAATTCTTTTTAGCCAACGAAGGCTCGCTACTGAACAAAGTTTCTTTAACAAACTTCTGTAATCCTCAGTTTATTCGCGGCATGCTTTGTGTTAAAAAATTGCTTCCCGAAAATTTAAAACATTGTTTTTGTGCCTCTAGTGAAGCTGAAGCTTTGGACAAAAGCATTAAGCTTCTTATTGCCATGCAAGAGCACAAAAAGGGAGCTCACCAAGTGCTTTCCTTTAAAGAAGATAATTTTTGCAAAGCCCATGCGAGTGGAGCCAGCCTTGGAAATACTAAAAACTCTTATTTCGAATGGCCAAAATTTACTCTTCAAAACTGGAAAGAGGAATTTAGCGCCATTGAACACAAAAAGACACTTGGCCTCGTCGTGAGCTCAGAACTTGGAGACAGTGCTTTGCTTCAAGAAATTTCAGATTTCTGTAAAACAAAGTCTATTCCCCTCATTCTCAATGAAAGTGCTTCAGCTCTTCCTAAGGATTCAACTTTATTTGAACTTGGGTCACGCATCAACGCCGACATCTCCTACAAGTTCTTAGGCAATCAAATGGCTCTTTTAGCCTGTAATGATCAGTTTTTCTTGAAAAAGCCACTCATGATGATTTCAACTTGGGATGGCGATGAATTTGGCCTTCATAATTTCTTAAGTGAAACGACTCTAGAAGCCTGCCGTGCTACGCTTTAGGGCATGTTTCAACTGACGCAAAAAGGAAGCCCAAAAGAAAAAGGATCCATCCACGGAGAGCAATTTCGCAATGAAATTCGTGAACTTGCTGCCATCAGAAAAGAATTACTCTTCAAGTATCTTCCGAATCACACGCAAAAAGAAATTGAAAATCTTTGTGAAGCGCACTCTCATTACATGCAGAAAAACACACCCGACCTTTGGGAAGAATTCAAAGCCATTGCAGACAGTTCAAAGACTTCTCAAAACGACCTGATGATTCTGAACAACTATACCGACTTAAGAGATTTTGTTGAGAGCCCTAAAAACGAATCTCTGGATGATGGCGGCTGTAGCTGCATCTACATTCAAAACGCAAAGGGAGAAATCTACGGAGGCCAAACCTGGGACATGCATGCCAGTGCCGAAAAGTTCATGTTACTCATGCATGACTACGATCAGCACGGAAACAAAAGCGAAATTCTCACAGTCACTGGCTGCCTGGCCTTAGCGGGAATTAACTCTCAAAAACTGGGTGTTTTCATTAATAACGTTCATTCAAAAAAAGCCAAAGTTGGTCTCATGTGGCCAGCCTTTGTTAGAAAGCTCCTTGAGCATTCGAGCATTTCCAGCGTGGAAGAACAATTCAAAGATACACCACCGAGTTCTGCCCACAGCTATCTCATCATCAGCCCAGAGGGAGCTCGCTGTTTTGAATGCACTGGTGAAAAACATGAAAAAATTTACCAATCAAAAAATGAAAGCGAAGAATACTTTTTTCACACCAATCATTTCCTAGGGGAAATTGCAGCCGATGAAAACATCGAAAGGCAAAGCAAAACAACCCACGCTCGCTACGCTTCATTAGAGAATTTCTTCAAAAAAACGCCTTGGAAAGACTGGAAAATGAAAGAATTCATGGCAGAGTTCCTATGCGGCGAAAATTGCCCTAAGGAAATCTACATTGCCCCAAAAGCAAACGAGCCCCACGGATCATCAACCTGCGGAGGCCTCTTCTACCCATTTAGCCAAAATCAGCCAGGAGTGGCCTACAAAGGAATTTACACAACTAGTCAGAGCCTAGAAATAAAGCCTGAAAAGCTCTTATGAAATAGTTAGACTTTATTTACTTATAAATGATAAGGTAGCCCTCATAGACATTCGAAATAAAAACGGCGATTAGCGCAGCCTGGTAGCGCATCTGCTTTGGGAGCAGAGGGTCGCAGGTTCAAATCCTGCATCGCCGACCATCTAACAAAGATGGCCAAAAAAAACCACATAAAAAAACAAGCACCCCCTACAAAAGCATAAAGCGAAGCTTTTGCGACTTACTTGAAGCTGCGAAGCAGCTTCAAATCCTGCATCGCCGACCATCTAACAAGATGGCCAAAAAAAACCACATAAAAAAAAAGCACCACCAACCAAAGCACAAAGCGAAGCTTTTGCGACTTACTTGAAGCTAGTCTGGCACTTTCGGGTTAAACCCACTGCTGTCCGGTTTAAAAACAAATAAAAACGGTAGGTTAAAAATTCAACCTGAGTTGCAAGGGCGGAGGGTGTCTTTTTGTGTCCGGCAATTTCCCTAAAAGGGTCTTTAGAGGAAGTTTCAGCAATAAAAGAGTGCCAATAACTGCTTTCGTGTCCGGCATAGAAATACAGCTGCGCATGGTCAACCTCAGGTATTGCAAAAGCATGTAAGCAATGAGCGCAACCCAGATCTGTGCTTTCACTGCATTTTCACTAAAGCCTAAAAACTTTTTAATTTTAAGGTTTTGTTTCAAGCATTTAAAAAAAAGCTCTACTCTCCAGCGTGATTTATAGAGATCTGCAATTGTTTGTGTTGCC
>Ga0209187_1002655_pt1 | contig 16393 bp, 11 predicted proteins | sample BantaG_FD_187430 | JGI IMG/M metagenome (GOLD analysis project Ga0209187, IMG submission 187430) | Marine algal microbial communities from Bantry Bay, Ireland - BantryBay_4 metaG (SPAdes) (version 2) | ecosystem: Host-associated > Algae > Red algae > Unclassified | place: Bantry Bay, Ireland... | reverse complement strand
ATTTTAATAATAAATCTATCTTTTCTCGCCGCGGGCTATTCGATCTTTTACATCGTAAAACCAACGGTAGCGAACAGCTACGATATGAAATTATTCACCTAAAAGGCGATGATATCGAATTGGCGATTTCTCACGGACAACAGTACGGGGAGCAGTATTACTCTTTCGTTAACGGACAAAACACAACCCAGGGAGGAACACACCTGGCTGCTTTTAAAGAATCTTTTGCCAGTACTCTACAGAATTATTTTAAAAGAGAAAAGAAAAAATCTTACGATGCCAAAGATATTCGGGCGTCCATCGTAGCAGCTATCAGCGTCCGGGTAGAGGAGCCCGTTTTTGAATCACAAACCAAAACCAAACTTGGTTCTACGCACATCGCTCCCGGTGGTGCAACCGTTCGTAAATTTATCAACGATTTTCTGGCGAGTGATCTGGACAACTTTTTATTGAAAAATAAAGAAGTTGCCGAAGCGATGGAGCGTCGGATCATTCAGTCTGAACGCGAAAGAAAAGAAATTGCAGGAATTAAAAAATTGGCTAATCAACGGGCTAAAAAGGCAAACCTGCACAACAAAAAATTAAGAGATTGTCGCTTACATTATAACGACACCGGAAAAAAGGTGGACGCAGAAATGTCGCTGAATACAACCATCTTTATCACTGAGGGAGACTCGGCAAGTGGATCCATCACTAAAGCACGGGATGTACAGACCCAGGCTGTCTTTAGTCTGCGTGGTAAACCGCTCAACTGCTTTGGCCTCACCAAAAAAGTAGTATACGAAAACGAAGAATTTAATCTATTGCAACATGCACTGAACATCGAAGATTCGCTGGACGATTTACGCTTTAATCGAGTAGTGATCGCTACGGATGCGGATGTAGACGGTATGCATATTCGCTTGCTATTGCTTACGTTTTTCTTGCAATTCTTCCCAGATCTGGTGCGTAGTGGTCATCTTTATATCCTCGATACTCCTTTATTCCGGGTAAGAGATAAAAGCAAGACCTTTTATTGTTACTCCGAATCAGAAAAACAAGCCGCCATTAAAAGCTTAAGAGGTAAAGCAGAGATCACTCGATTTAAAGGATTGGGAGAGATTTCACCGGATGAGTTTGGAGCCTTTATCGGCGAAGATATAAAACTGGATCCCGTAATCTTGAGCGAAGAAACGAGTATCGAACACGTACTCTCTTACTATATGGGTAAAAATACGCCGAGTCGGCAGGAATTTATTATTGAAAATCTACGGGTAGAAATGGAGGAATTGAGTGATGAGGAAGAAGAAAAAGTGCGTAAGGAAGAGGCGGAGAAAGAAACGGAAAAGGTGTCTTAGAGATGTTGAGTCGTTGGGCCTTCTTACGCAAAAGCTTAAGTTGATTTTTAAAAATGATAAATTAAATATTTTTTAGAATAAATTGTGGTCGCACTCCTCCTCATTGTGCTAGTTGAAATCTAAACAGTATGTATATACGAAGTCTATTCAATAACTTGTCTGCCGAGGCACGCAAGGTAGGTTCAACAAGCGTAGCGATTCAACAAAATAAACACCTTAACCCAAACTGCCTTTATTACAGGTCAAGGTGACAAAATATGCATTGATTCTCCAAAAATCGGGTAATCTGCTGGTGGCATAACTATTGACCCTCTTAATGCCAATGTCTGGCGAACTCAATAGATTGTTGTTCCTGCCACCTTGACATTAGACCGGCTTATGGGTATCTTTCCTTTTTGGCAAGGTCAGCTACAAAAACTATTGATCAATGAGTATGTTTGAAGATTTTTTGCCCCCCCACGGGCTGGATGGAGATACGGAATTTATGCCTTTGTTTTCTATGGAAGAAGAAGACGAAATGCAAAATAATGAGGAATACGACGAGGTATTACCAGTACTCGCTATAAAAAATACTATCCTATTTCCAGGAATTATTATTCCAATTACGGTTGGGCGCGATAAGTCTATTAAAGCAATTAACGAAGCCTACGAAAATGATCGCATTATCGCGGTCCTTTCTCAAGTGGACGCAAAAGTGGAAGACCCTTCGGTAAATGATTTGCATAAAATAGGTACCGTCGCCCGAATTATTAAATTATTGCGGATGCCTGACGGAACTGCTACTGCTATTATTCAGGGGCGTCGTCGTTTTAGCCTCGTCGAAATGGTTCGAGAAGTTCCGTACATGAAAGCCAGAATTGCCATCCGATCACTCAATGCAGTCTCGGAGGACGATTTGAAATTTGAAGCCATTATTTCTTCCATCAAAGATATGGCGCGACAAATCATTGATTTGTCACCCAATATTCCTACCGAAGCCAACCTGATGTTACGCAATATCAGCGGTCATCCATTCTTACTTAATTTTATCGCCTCCAATCTCGGTATTAAACTGAAGCATAAACAAACCATTCTGGAAATGGATGATTTGAACGAAAAGGCACACGTGGTCATGGAGCATATGGACAGCGAATTGCAACTGCTGCAACTCAAAGACCAGATTGAATCTAAAGTGCGTGGCGATATCGAAAAGCAACAACGGGATTATTTTTTAAATCAACAACTGAAAACCATTCAGGAAGAACTCGGACATAATCCGCAGGAAGACGAAATTAGATCCTTGATTGAAAAAAGTAAAACTAAAAAATGGTCAAAAGAAGTGAGCGAATTGTTCACTCGTGAGATAAAAAAAGTACGTCGTGTCAACCCGCAGGTAGCTGAGTATTCGGTCATGTTAAATTATTTAGAATTATTACTCGAACTACCCTGGGAAGAATACACCGAAGATAACTTTGATCTGGTTAAGGTGAAAAGAATACTGGACAAAGATCATTCAGGACTAGAAGACATCAAGGAAAGAATTATTGAGCATCTCGCCGTTTTGAAATTAAAGGGAGATATGAAGGCACCAATCATTTGTCTGGTAGGCCCTCCAGGGGTTGGAAAAACTTCCTTGGGTAAGTCTATCGCTCGTGCTCTTGACCGCAAATTTATCCGTATGTCGCTTGGTGGATTGCGGGACGAATCAGAAATTCGTGGACACCGCAAAACTTACATTGGTGCGATGCCGGGCCGGATTATAAAATCTATCCGTAAATCGGGATCCTCTAATCCTGTTTTTATTTTGGATGAAATCGATAAGGTCGGAAAAGATTTTCGGGGTGACCCGTCTTCGGCACTACTTGAAGTACTGGATCCGGAGCAAAATACGAGCTTCCACGATAATTATCTGGAAGCGGATTATGACCTTTCTAAAGTATTATTTATCGCTACGGCGAATTCACTCAGCACGATTCAACCAGCCTTGCTGGATCGAATGGAAATCATAGAAGTGAGTGGATATTCTTTAGAAGAAAAAATGGAAATTGCTAAAAAACACTTGATTCCAAAACAACGGACAGAACATGGACTCAAAGCAAAGCAGATTAAAATCAATAATGAAGCATTGAAAGGGATTATTGCCGATTATACCAGAGAGTCCGGTGTGCGAGCGCTTGATCGACAAATTGCGGGAGTGATGCGTAACGCGGCCAAGCAGGTCGCAATGGAGGAAACGGACATGGTAAATGTTACTCCAACGGAACTAAAAACAATGCTCGGTCCTTCCAAATATAGTCGAGATAGATATACGGATCATAAAGTATCCGGGGTGGCTGTAGGATTGGCCTGGACTAGAGTTGGGGGAGATATTTTATTTATAGAAGCTAGCCTCAGTAAAGGAAAAGGTCGACTTACATTAACTGGAAATCTGGGCGATGTAATGAAAGAATCTGCCACCACAGCGCTGAGTTATCTCAAAGCACATTCGGAGGCATTGGGAGTCACCAGTCAAATGATCGAAGAGCGGGATATTCACATTCACGTGCCAGAAGGTGCTATTCCTAAGGACGGCCCATCTGCGGGGATAACGATGCTAACTGCACTGGCCAGTATCTTTTTGGGAAAACCGGTTAAACCATTTTTAGCAATGACCGGAGAAATTACCTTACGTGGAAAAGTACTTCCCGTGGGAGGAATTAAAGAGAAAATTTTAGCGGCCAAACGGGCAGGAATCAAACACCTGATTCTTTGCGAAGAAAATCGAAAACACGTAGAGGAAATTAAGCCCGTCTATATTAAGGGCTTAAAAATAAATTATGTCACGCAGATGGAAGAGGTTCTAAAGCTAGCTATTTAAGGAATGGCGATTAAATAGATTGAGATAAAAGGCGAAATATTTTTTCATCAATCAAGGCGCTGAAATGGGCGTTATGCACAGCATAGTAACCATTTTAGTAACGAAGAGTGATGGAAAAATATAAAGCATAGTGTCTTAATTTATTTTATCAACATTCCTAATAGACTTTATGCTGAACAAAAAGATCATTTGGGAGCCTATAAATAATTTTAGAATAAAGTCTAATGTATTTGGTATTTGTAAAAAGGTTGGGTCCAATTATAGGTTTTTAGCTTTATTGCGTTGCAACGGACAAAGGATGTTAAACACTGTTAAGAACCAACTGATTTTTATGCTAAAATTCTTTATTCTGCGTTAATCTTCTGTATCTTGTAAAGGGTATCCAGTTATTAATATCGAAGAGTACTAACTGAGACCTATAATATGGATATTGCTCAAATAAAAATATCGACATGAGAATCGGATTAGTAATATTGCTTTTTAGCGTAATAAGTATTTTTAGTACCCGCCTGTCTGCACAGACAGGGCAGGATTCACTGATTCAGTTTTCCGGGATGATTCTGGATGGTAGTAACGAAAATCTATATCCTATCCCTTATGTCAACGTTGCCGTCAAAAATAAAGCTCGGGGTACTTACTCTGATTTTACCGGCTTTTTCTCTATTGTAATCGAAAAGAAAGATACGCTGATTTTCTCGTCCGTTGGATATGGAACAGTTGAAGTAACGGTACCAGATAGCTTGGAGGATAGTCGCTACTCTTTAATTCAACTGATGACGCAGGATACCTTTAATCTTCCCGAAACAGTCGTATTTCCCTGGCCGAGTAAGGAACATTTTAAGTTGGAATTTTTAGCGCTTGATGTTACCCAGGATTTGCAAGAACGAGCCATGGAAAACCTCGCCAAGGATGTACTGGCCAGGGTTGAAAAAGTAACCAAATATGATGGAACTGAAAACGCAAATTATTACTTGCGAGAACAGGCGCGTAAAAGCTATTATATTGGGCAAACACCTCCGATGAACATCTTTAATCCCATCGCATGGGGACAATTTTTTAAAGCTTGGCAAAACGGTGATTTTAAGAAAAAAAAGGAAGAATAAATCGCCCCATATTTGTCTAAGTTAATCATGAAAACCAGCTTCTATCTACTCTTAATTTTTGCTGGTTTATTCTATAGTTTTTTTCAACATTATACCGCTCCTTTAGACGGAGATTTAGTTGGCGTAGTCTTACCTACGACTACCTATCAGCGGGTCCTGGAAGCTCCATTTGGTTCTTCTGCCGTTTTCGGAGGAGAAAGGTACGCGGCAACCAACCGATACGCTGTGCATCAAACGATGTATCTTTATTTTAATTCAATTCCTGCTTTCCTACAAAAAATAATGGCGCCAGTGTCGAGTATTTACGCTAGTGCCGCCTTATTCAAGCTTTTCTTACAAGTATTCTTATTATGGCTCTTTTCTACGTATATCACTACCTTTTTAGCGAGAAGCGATCAACGTTTGATAATAGTACTTATATTAATTCCATTATTTCAGCACGAAACGTATAATGGTTATATTGGTTTGATTAGTGGATCAATTACCTATACCTTCTTTTATACTTTTCCGGTTGCTTTGTTGCTTTGGTTTTTTCTCCCCTATTTTAAAGCACTAACTTCAAAAGAAAAAGGCTTAACTACAATCAAGCCCTGGACTTTACCCATAATCCTGTTTGGAGTTATATATCTTTCTTTTTCTGGACCGCTGATTGCTCCCTTAGTTTTATTGATTGGGCCGCTGGTCATTATAAAGTTGATACTAATAAATTATGAGTTAAATAAACCTGTTGTTTTTGACCTTCGTTTATTGATCTTGCTACTGTTTGTATTTATGGCACTTTACGCTTTTTATTTGGGAACCTTTAACCTGGAAAATAGCGAGGAAAAGTCAATCATAGAAAGGTTTAAACTACTGCCCTATGGATTATTTTATCAGGTGACAAATCGACCGGCAGTTCCTCTTTTACTATTAATGATCGTAGGAAATATATGGTGGATTAAAAGAAGAGAACAAACATTAGTCTCCTTAAGAATAATAAAAATAAGTAAGATAATACTGTTTTTTTCAATGGTCTATATACTAATGTTGCCGCTAGGAGGCTACCGGGAATATCGGCCATATATTCTGAGAATGGACACATTAATGCCAGTAAATTTTGGTTTATTCATTTTATTTGGTGTAAGCACGATGTTTATAATAAACAATTTAAAAAAAGAAAGAAGAAAAATTTACGCAGGGGTTTTACTGGTTTTTAGTTTAATCTTTTTAAACGCTAACTGGTCAGATTTTGATAGAAATGCTTGTGAAAAAGATGCCTTAGAGACGATAGCTACCGCCAATAATCATACAGTCAGGTTGGAGGAACCGTGTAGCGTGTTGAGTTGGGAGGTGATTTTATATCCGGAAAAATCTATTTCTAACGCCCGATTACTCAAGCGATGGAATATAATAGATACCGTTAAACTATACCATTATGCAGGTTCAAAAACTAAATAAGCTCCCTAATAGCCACCGCTAGTAAGAGGTCTTTTTCAGTCACACCGCCCACATCGTGTGTCGTTAGGGTAATGTTTACTTTATTGTATACATTAGACCATTCGGGATGATGGTTTTGTTTTTCTGCCAGAATAGCTACCCGGGACATAAAGCCAAAAGCTTCAATAAAATTATCAAAGACAAATTCTTTTTGAATGGTAAGACCATTGACTTTCCACACCAAATTTTTTGCTTCCAGTAAGTCTAAAAGGGGTTTTCCAGTTATTGTTTCCATAATTTTATTATAACAACTTTATAGTAAATTTTAACTTCTTGGTAAAGCTACAAAAAAGTTAGCTCCCTGATCTATTTCTGATTCTACCCAAATACGACCACCGACATGTTGGACTATTTTATGACAAATCGCTAGTCCAATACCAGTCCCTTTATATTCTGTCCGGGTATGGAGCCTTTGGAAAATGACAAATATTCTTTCCTGGTAATCCGGATTAATTCCAATTCCATTATCACTTACCTTGACAATTATCTCGTCTTTAGTCGTTTCAGCGGAGATCGCTATTTCCGGATGCGTCTCTGGCTTTTTAAATTTAATAGCATTACTGATCAGGTTTTGGAAAAGCTGAATCAGCAGTGAACGAATTGACATAACTGCCGGTAATTTGTGGCAGTTGATAATTGCTTTATTTTCATCCACACTCACCCGTAGATTGATCACTGCAATTTCCACAACATCTCCTAATACTACTTTTTCAAAATTCTCTTCGGTTTTACTAACCGTAGTATATTTTAGTAGCGCATCCAGTAAATCATTCATGCGGATTACGCCCTCTTTTACGTAAGTAAAATAAGTCTGAGAATCTTCCGTAAACTGATGTTTATGTTTCCTTTCGATCAATTGGGTATAACTGCCGATCATGCGGATGGGTTCTTTCAAATCGTGAGAAGCCACATAAGCAAATTGACGGAGTTCTTCGTTCGCGGCAACCAACAGGGCGTTCTGTTCGGCAATTTGTTCATTTTGTTTTAGTAACAATGCCTGGTATTCATTCTCGCGCGTCAGTTGCTCAATTTCTTTTTGTTTTTCTTTAATGGCATTCTTTATCTCCAGATCAATAATTTGTCGATTACGTTGTTCTTTAGCAAACTTGTCCTGTGCTTTAGAATAGACGAGTTGATAATCGAGTGCCGTTTTATAGTCGCCTTGCAATTGGTAAATATTGGACATTAACTGATAGCCCTGTACTTCGTTCGTTTCGTCCTTCATCCGGCTTGCCGCCGCGATGCCCTTGCTGGTAAACAACGTCGCTTTATTGAAATCACCCTGTAGATAATAGATATGTCCAAGGTTGAGTAAGTTGATTTGTCGGCCGTTGATGTCACCCTGGTTTTCCATCAGGTCTTCGGCCATCTTTGCCTTTTCTTTTGCAAGATCTATTTTACCCTTTGCAATGTAAGCACGGCTGAGATTGGCTAGCGAGAGGATAATCATTTCAGTATAGTTACGCTGCTGCGCCAGATTATTTGCCTTTTCAAAATAATTCGTCGCTTGCGTAAGCCGCTCTGAGAAATAATAAATGTTTCCTAGGTTATTATAAATAACAATTCGCGTATTTTTACTAATGATATCACTATAATTTTCCAGTACCATTTGGTAACGGGAGATAGCATCTTCATGATTGTAAAGGTTGGCGTAGATGGTAGCGATATTGATGAGGCACTGACCAGTATGATAGCGGTAATTAATACTTTTACTTTTATCCATAGAGTCCAGAAAATACTGCATGGCCTTCTTATAGTTGGACTTGGCGGCGTGGTAGATCGCAATATTTTTTAACGCATTGATTTCTTTTTCCACGTCTCCCGCCTTGGCACTGATCTGCAATACTTTTTCGCTACAGCTCAACATGCTTTCATAATCCTGTTGCTTGAAATGAATCTGACTCAATTGATTATAAACAGTGGCGACCAGTTCATCCGCGCGACGCACTTGATCATCGCCCAGTAACGCCTTAGCCATTTCCGCATGGGCCAGTGCTTTATCAAATTCGTTTTGATGGGTAGCATTTTCACTTAGACCAACGAGTGCTAAAATTTGGTAGTCTATCTCGTTTGCTTCTTGGCTGTTTGTGAGTAATTTTTTTAAATATCTTTCGGCTGTTTCTGAAGCTTTTTCGCTCAAGTATGCTTGGGCTTGAGCCAGTTCTACGGCCAGTTGTTGACGGGGAATATTGGCGTTAGTGAGGGCCGAAGCAGCGTTAATAAAGGTTTGCGCCTCTCGCATCTTTTTGGTGTCGCCATGATAACGACCAGAAGTATCATAAATCCTGGCCAGGAGAAGATTGCTGGTAATTATCCCTTCGTGGTTTCCATTGAGTGCATGGAGACTTTTTGCTTCCTGGGTCACGACAAGTGCTTCTTCGAGGCTACGAGCTTGATAGAGTAATTGGGCTTTTTGTAATAATTTTTTAGTGTAAGGGTCTTGATTATCGGTTGCTTCCATTTTGGAATTTTCATTGTTTTACTGTCCCTCCCGTTCGGTATCAATAATTCCTTTGAGATAAAGTTCGAAAGTGCCGGGGTCAGTATTGGTATAAACAGTAACGGTCGGGTTTTGATTTCCCAGTCGTCCTTTGCTGCTGAAATGTACACTTATTTTTCCACGTTCCCCCGGTTCGATCGGAATAAAAGGATAAAATGGAGTGGTGCAACCGCAGGTTACGTCGACATTGTTAATGACCAATGGCGCAGAGCCGGTATTGGTAAATTCAAATTCATGATCTATCTCTTTGCCTTGAATAATTCTTCCAAAGTCAAAAGATTTTGCATCAAAACGGATCTGCGGAGTTCCACCACTGGAATTACCTTGAATCACTTTTAGTAAGTCAGGATCGATATCTGATAAATCTTCTTCTGGCACTGATGGTGATTTTACAGTGGAGGAAGCAGACGATGAATTTATTGCTGCTTCTCTTGCTGCTTCTTTGCGCGCTAGCTTTTCCGCTTCTTTTTTTGCGGCGGCTCTCTTTTTTCTTTTCTCTCTGCGTTTTCTTCTACGTTCTTTACTTGCGGCTTCTTCTTTTTCTTTTTTCTTCGCCGCTTTTAGCGCTTTTTCTTCCGCTTTCTCTGCTGCCAGTTTCTCTGCTGCTGCGGCAGCTATTTCTTCTGCCGAAGGAGCGGGAGGCGTTGGAGTAGTTTCGGTGATATTGCTGACTATTTTTTCATTTCCAACAGATGTTAAGGTGCTGGTTTCTACTTTAGGTTCTGAAGCACAGCCAAAAGCGATTAACATCAACATAAAAGTATTTAGCAAAAGAGAATGATTGTGAATACGCATGTGGATTGGATTATATGATGAAAAAAGGCAGCCATTTTAGTAATCTTGCTCCTCTTATTGCATTAAGACGTAATGTGTTGTAAAAAGACACCTATCTATAGTTAAAATTAAGAGTAACCACTATATTGTAACATGAATATTAGCGATTTTTTCAACAACTCAACAGATTACTATCTACCAGCTTATCTAATAATGGAAAAACTCCCTACCGTCGTATCTTCTTCTCCATCACAACGGAACCTTACCCGGTAGAGCATCACGCCCGAGATGACGGGTTGTCCTTTAAAATTACCATCCCAGCGCTCAAATGGATTATCCGTTGCAAAAACCCGTCCACCCCAGCGGTCAAATATTTCCAAAGAAATCAGATCATCTACTGCATAAGGATTGCTGATCCCATAAGCATCGTTCACGTTATCTCCATTTGGTGTAAAAGCAGTAGGCAAAAAAACTAGACCACAATCCAGATCATCCGGATCAATGACAGAAACCGTAACGCTATCGATCGCAGCGCAAATGCCATCATTGAAAAGCGCCGTATAGGTAGTTGTTTGATTAGGACTAGCTACCGGATTAGGACTATCAGGATCATCAAGTCCTTCAGTTGGAGTCCATTGAAAGTCCGTCGCACAAGAATTCGTGGTGCGAATATTTACAGAATTACCCAAAAAGATGGTGGTATCTGCGGTGGAAATTCGGTCAGGAGCCAGATAAAGAGCTTCTATTTGATTTTGATTAAAGGCTCGCTCATAAACCTTTATTTCATCGACGAGTCCAGAAAAACGATTGTCTACCGCTTCACTTACGCAAGCGCCACCCCCAACGGACATAACCGCATTGTTTCCCAGATTTACTCTAGCACGGGTATTGGACACCGTTTCTCCTATGAGGACTGCATTAATGAACACTTGGGTTTGGGCGCCGGATCGTACGACAACAATATGTTGCCAGCAGCTTCCAAAATCCAAAGATCCAGTCACATTGGCCATTTGATCATTGGACTCGCTGAGTTCTGCCGAGATACTATTGGCTGCCGGATTTAATCGAATCCCTAAACTATTGATCACTCCACAGGTTTCTCGCTTATTGAGCAGTGATTGCGTGCCCGCAGCACTCGTGGACTTGACGTACAAACTAATCGTAAAATCACCACTTTCAAAAGCATTGTTGATTCTTCCAAGCATCAGCATTTCCTGATCAAAACCATTTAGCTCAATGGCGTTTCCACTGACCCCACAAACACAATCGGGGGAACCCACAAATGCACCGGAACCCGTGACGCCACTACTATCACGGGGCGTACAGTCGTCAAAGGAATAATAGGCGATCAGACCTGGCTGAAGCTGAGCGAACATTGGTAATGTTAAACCAATCAGTAGGGTGGTAAAGATATATTTCATTGTAATAATAATGATTCAAAGAATCAGGCCATTTTTTGTAAATAGGCACTAATTCGTATAAAAACAGAAAAAAACTGGACTACATCCAAAAATCGGTCGTACTCCCGTTTGCAAAAACGAACTAGACCAGCATATTATTATGAAAACATATCAGCCAATCCACCCATGCCCGGAGGTAACATGTCCTGAATTAGCTTTTGCGATTCCGTTGCTTCGGTTTCTGCGGCCATCGCCATGGCCCGATTAACTGCCACAAGCAATAAGTCTTCGAGTTGTTCCGGATCATCCGGGGTCATCGCGGCTGGTTGAATTGAAATGTTGACAATTTCTCGGTTCCCATTAACCGTTACTTTTACGAGACCATCTCCTGCGGCTCCTTCCAGACGCATTTCTCCTAGCGTTTTTCGCAGTGCTTCCTGCTTTTCTTGCATATCTCCAAACATAATTTCTGATTTAATTTTTAAAATAGCAGATAACTCAGATTACCTACTGATTTATGAGTAGTTATTGAGCAACTTAAGAGTGACAAAGATACCAATTTGCCCGCATAAGGAATGGCGATTAAATAGATTGAGATAAAAGGCGAACTATTTTTTCATCAATCAAGGCGCTGAAATGGGCGTTATGCACAGCATAATAACCATTTTAGTAACGAAGAGTGATGGAAAAAGAGGAAGCATAGTGTCTTGATTTATTTTATCAACATTCCTAAGCAGGTATTTGAGGAGTGGTTAAAGAATTGTGAAGCGTAGGACAGGAGAAAAAATATGTTCAGGGATTATAAAATGTCTTAAAAATAGTTGGAGGTACCACACACAGTACGCTCCGTCGGTTTTTGGAATGCGCATCAAATATACAAAATAAATTTAATTTGAATTTTTTTAACAACTTCTTTATCTAATTCTTTTTTATCAAGAGCTGTAATATCTCCCTTGCTCCCTGAAAAGGCGTTTTTTTATAAGACAATACGGCCTCTTCTATATGTTCGAGGGCAGCTTTCATGGTTGGATCGGTCTGTAAATAAAGTCGTAAATCATTTTGGATCCGTTCGTGTAGCCAGTAACTGGCCTGTTTTTTCCTTTTTTGTTGAAAAAAATCACCCTTTTTAGCCATTTTTTGATAATCAGAACAGACTTGCCAAATTTCTTGAATTCCGGTTTTTTCCAAGGCCGAGCAAGTCAACACGGGTGGAATCCAGCCACTATCGGTAGCGGGTAGAAGATGTAAAGCGTTTTTATAGGCTTTCTGTGATTGTTTAGCGATGGTAATTCGGTCTCCATCGGCTTTATTTATGGCAATCAAATCCGACATTTCCACGATACCTCTTTTTATACCCTGTAGTTCGTCGCCTGCCCCGGGTAATAGTAACAGTAGAAAAAAATCAACCATAGAGTGGACTGCTGTTTCGGATTGCCCCACACCGACCGTTTCCACAATAATCTCTTCGTAACCCGCTGCTTCGCAAAGAATCATCGTTTCTCTGGTTTTACGGGCCACGCCGCCTAGCGAATCACCGGCTGGAGACGGACGGATGAACGCATTGGGGTGAACCGAGAGATCTTGCATTCTTGTTTTATCCCCTAAAATACTACCGTGGCTTTTTTTACTGGTGGGATCAATGGTTAAGACCGCAATTTTTTTGGGTTGTTGCATCAAATAGATTCCCAGTGCTTCGATAAAACTACTCTTGCCAACTCCAGGAGTTCCTGTAATGCCGATTCTAAAACTTTTCCCAGCGTGGGGCAAACAAGCTTCAATAATAGATTGTGCCTTGACTTGGTGATCGGGATGTTGACTTTCAATTAGTGTAATGGCCTGACCTAATATAATCCGGTCACCACTTAAGATACCCGAAACGTAAGTTTCAGTAGATTTTTGTCTTTTAGAAATTAATTTGTCCGCTGCCTTTTTATTAAAGAAATCTGGTGGAGTAATAGATTTGCTCCCGGAACGGTCAGAATCAGGCTTTTTGGCCATAGTTTATGCTAGTTAAAGTTATTAACAGTGTTAAAAAATTAATTTTAACAAATGTATAATTATTTGATTATCAGTGTTAAAAGATTAAAAAGGCTTAACATATTTTAAGTAATTATGTTTTTTGGTGTTAAAGCGTTTTAATGGGCCTCCATCGGGGATATTTCCCTTGCATCGCGGGGATATTTGTCATTATCTTGTGATAAAATGAGTCAGTTTTCACACCCACTGGCTCATTGCAGTCCACACTTTTTAAACCGGAATTTGAAGTAATTGACCATTACTAAAGCTATGAAAACAATCTACATCACTAAAACGGTATAGAATGTCCAAACCGGTTTGGAATGAGATTAACTCATTCCTCAAGTGTTCTCTCTCCACAGGAAACCCCCTGTGGAAGAGAACACCCATTTTCTCCAGTGGTTGGCACTTTTAATTACCTTAATTTGTAATGAAAGATTCTCTTACTATTTACCAGCCACTGGTGAAGGTGGTTCTACTTATGTTAAATTTATTATAAAATATACCTTTTCGCACTAACATTTCCCCTTTTTATTCGTTCCTACCACAGCTACCTTGGAAAATCTAACCTTATCCAGCAATATATAGCTTTATAAATATATATTTTTGCGGCAAAATTTCAGAAAATAATCATGTATAGTTAGTCAAAAGAGACCTCAACGGCCTCTTAGAATTACTATATGTTCATTACACGAAAATTTCAATAAACTTTTAAATCAAAAAAAAATTACGATGAAGAAATTCACCATGTTTTCAAATTACTTTTTATTACTGGTGGCTGCGGCCATCTTGGGATTGACTGCTTGTGAAGGCGATCCAATTTTGAGTACCGAAATTCCACCTACTGCAGTTATTACTGCTGATGCAGAAGTAGGCCCGGGAGGTACCATTACACTTAATGTCACAGGCTCTAGCGGAGACGCAGATATGGATTTATTGACGATCACTGAAAATGGAGCAACCATTGACCTTGGTCGAATCCTCAATAATGATATTAGTGCTAATCCTGCCCTACTTGCTGGAGGTAATTCCAGTGACTTTGGATTTATTATAGAAGTGGAAGCACCTGCTGCTCCTGCTACCTATACTTATACTGCGACCATACGTGATCTTAATGGTAAAACGGACGCAGCGAGTGTAGATGTGACGGTCATTAGTTCTCCTCCTACGATTACTTATATGGGGACAAACCCACGTGAGGTAACTTTGGGTTTGAATGGTTTTAATGTTACGGCCACTTCTGGAAGTTCTACTCTATCTACCATTGCAGTTTTTGAAGATGGTGATTTAGTTGACCCAACGCGGTTGCAATTTAACGGAACTGATTTTGACACTAACCCATATTCTTTGGAGGGAGATGACTTGACAGGATTTGACATGGCTAGTGTGTCTGTTAGATTCCTGACATCTGGTACGTCTAACCTTAGTTTTGAGGTAGAAAATGTTAATGGCGAAACAGCAAGTACGGAAGTTAGTGTAGTAGCGGGTACGCCACTTAACGTGACATACTCTGAAAAATTCTTTTTTAATTTAGCAGGCCCAGCTGGCTTTAATGGTTCTTTTGACTTGGATTCAGGAGAGAATCTTCCATCAAGTAGTACTGATGCAGAACTTCAGGATTTAGGAAATGATGCTAATGGTGATTGGAGAAGACAGGTAGCGGCAGAGGGGAATGCAAAACTAGTTGCCCCATCATCTACTTCGCCAGAATTATTTAATTATAGTTCTGTAAATAGTGTTGAAGCACTTACTGCTGCGTTCAATACAGGTGTAGATGTTTCTACAGGAACAGACAGAATTGATGTTGGAGATGTCTTTATTGTTGAGAATAATGGTGATTATTATATCATTGAATTTTCAGATATTACAACAGCTTCTAACGACGAAGATTTTTATACAATAAATGTTAAAGGATATCAACCTTAAGTTGCTTTTTTTTATATGAAAAGTGCCATCTCGGACTACCGAGATGGCACTTTTTTATGGTGTGCCAGGCATGGCCGATACCTAGGTGGTGAAAGTCCATTGCACGCTTAGTAGCGAGGAGTGCTAGCAGAAGGCAATGGCGTAATCGCGAGATTGGGTCCGAAGGAAGCCGAAAGCAAAGTTCCGCCCCGAGGAACAGAAATCGCATATTACGACAAACGATACAGGGTTGGTTAAATTATTATGGACTTGCCGCAGGTAAGCAAAGAATAAGGAGACTGGATGAATGGCTACGAAGAAGAGTCAGAATGTGCATATGGAAAACTTGGAAACGGGTACGTACGAGGATGAGAAGTTTAATCAAACTGGGAATACCGAAGGAGAAAGCCTACATGTGGGCGAATACGAGGAAAGGATACTGGGAAATATCAGGTAGTCCCATCCTGTCAACTACAATTACAACACGTCGCTTAGAGAAAAGAGGGTACAGGTCACTGTTATCCTATTATCTCCATCGTCACTCAATCTTAATGAACCGCCGTGATACGAGAACCGTACGTCCGGTGGTGTGAGAGGGATAACGTAGGATGAAACTTATCCTACGTTACTCTACTCGATTGCTATTCAAAGTCTATAATTCTAGTCTTCAATCCTGGGTTGTTAGGAGTGCTGTTATTATCAACTACCACAGTACCTCCTTGTAAAGAAGTATCTCCCATCCCCTCATATCTCCACCGATACTGACAATTTTTAGCGTATTATTAGTGTCCGGATCGCTATCCGGTTTATCCTGAAATAAAATATCAATCAGAACAGTAGTGTTCATATTAGTAGTTTCAAAACCTTCGTAGGCAGTTGGTTGTACGTTTCCGGTTCCCGCAGCAACCAATGTTTCACAAGTACCACCTATACCTCGGTAAACTTCCGTATCAAGACATACTTGACTATCCGTTGCGCCATTCAGTAAATTAAAAGTATTGTTGTTGGCATTATTCCCGATGCTTACTCCACCGTCTCCACATACA
>Ga0209187_1002654_pt1 | contig 16397 bp, 14 predicted proteins | sample BantaG_FD_187430 | JGI IMG/M metagenome (GOLD analysis project Ga0209187, IMG submission 187430) | Marine algal microbial communities from Bantry Bay, Ireland - BantryBay_4 metaG (SPAdes) (version 2) | ecosystem: Host-associated > Algae > Red algae > Unclassified | place: Bantry Bay, Ireland... | reverse complement strand
ACGATTCGCCGACCAATTGCAGGACGGTCAGTTCCTTTGTATCAGGATCGCCGATGACGTAGAAGGCCACGCCTTGTTCGGCGTAGAGTGCCTTCTTCACGGTCAAGTCTTTCTCCCGAGTCGAAGGTGAAAGCAACTCAGCGATTAGCGTAGGGGCGGACTCAATAAACTGGGTGTCGGTCTTTCCACAGAGCACAGACACGTCAGGACGCACCACCGTATGGGCATTGACTTGCCAGTCGATTTCAACAACAACAGAGCAGTCACCGCAATCTTCGTTTTCGTCGAGCTGCGTCCAGAGTAACGAGCACAGTCTGGATGCCGCCCGCCCGTGGGGCAGCCCAGGCGAAGGCGACATGGCCACCGGAATACCGTCCCACAATTCCCAATCACCTTTCCAGCCGAGGTAATCCTCAATGGTGTAGCGGGGCTGGTAGCGAATGGCGCTCATCTGGCTCTTACTGGGCTGATGTCTTTGGGAATGGTGAGTTCGCAACCGGGATGAGGCTCGATTGTCCACTCGTCCGCCTCCGATTGCTGGTAAGATCCGTCCTTGTCGAGCACCAGAAGCTCGTGACGCATGACGTCTTCTGGATCGAGGATCAGGTAGAAAGGCACACCTTGGGACTCGTAGAGAGACCGCTTCACCAACAAGTCGTTCTGCGGATTGGAGGGTGACAGGATTTCTACAACCAAAGCCGGAGGAGCCTGGATCGCAGCAGTCCCAGGAGAATGGTCGCAGACAACCGAGAGGTCGGGTCGGACGACATTGCAGTCATCGACATGCCAGTCGAATCCGTAAAATACCTCGCAACTGTCGCAGTTTGCTTCTTCTAGCTGGTTCCCGATCAACAGGTGGATCCGCGAGGCAAGTCGCTGATGGTTCCATCCTGGCGACGGCGACATAGCCACCGGATGCCCGTCCCACAGTTCCCATCGCCCTTCCCAGAGAAGGTAGTCTTTCACGGTGTAGCGGGGAATTGGAAGTGTGATTCCCATACGTCTAAGATAGCTGATTTTTTCAGCCGAGCAATGCCCACTGGCGGTCCTTGTCCGAGACCAACTCCACCGGCCGCGGCCAGTCGATGCCCAGTGCAGGATCGTCGTAGCAGGCACCAAGGCAGGCATCGGGCGAGTAGGGGGCACTGACTTGGTAGATCACGTCTGTCTCATTTTCCAAGGTCAGCATTCCGTGGGCGAACAGCGGCGGCACATACAGCGCCAGAGCGTTCTCTGGAGAAAGCTCGACCGCAGTGTGCTGGAGATAGGTTTCAGAGTCTTCCCGTATGTCCACGGCCACATGGTAGCAACGTCCACGCACGCACCGAATCAGCTTCGCTTCCGGCGCGGTCGCGTCTTGCCAGTGCAATCCACGCAAGGTGCCGGCCTTCGGGTTTTGCAGGTAATTGGTTTCGGCTCCGACACTTGGATCGAAATCGACCTCGCGATACGCCTTGATGTAGCGTCCACGACCATCTTCGAATGGAGCTGGGGCAAGGACCTGCACGCCGCCAATCGGATCTTGGTTCCCACTCATGATGGCTCCCTTGGATGGGTTTTCTCGATCCAGTCCCAAGTCCGGGCCAGCCCGTCGCTGAGCCCGACCGACGGGTTCCAGGAGAGAGCCTCACGCGCACGGCTATTGTCCAACACGTTCGACTGGACGTCGTTTGTCAGTTGCGGGTGCCTGTCGATCGTGATTTCTCGCCCGGTAATTTTGCTGATGTTCGCCAGCATGTCATTGACGCTCACTCCTTCGCCCGATGCCACATTGGCGATGAGGTCCCCCTCCACCTTCAGACCGGCAACGATGGCATCCACGACATCGTCGATATGCAGGTAATCCCGCACCGTGGTTCCGTCCCCACGAAGCACGAATGGCCGTCCGCTCAAGGCGCAACCGAAAGCGACGGCGACGATTCCTTGGCCTCCTTTCGGATCTTGACCCTCGCCATAGGGGTTTGATACCCGGAGGATCGTCGAACGAAGATCGTGCTTCCTCGACGCGTGGGAGATGACATCCTCGATCATCTGCTTACCTAAGCCATATTCAGACACCGGCCTGCGCGGGTGATCCTCAGGGATCGGAAGCTGCTCGGCCTCACCGTAGACCGTTCCACCGGAGGAGGTGAAGACCAACCGTTGCACGCCACTACGGTGGCAATTCTCGATCAAGCGTGCCGACGGAACCAGATTGGAAAAGACGTCATAGTAGACTGAATTGTTCGGGGAGCTTGGCACCGTCGTAGAGATCAGATGAATCACCTCGTCCACGCCAGTCACCGCATCAGCTAAGGCCCACTCATTGGCGAAGTCGCCAAGACGTAGGTCGATGTCGTCGCGGTACGGTTGCAACCGCGACAGATCGGATCCCGCTCGCGCGAACACCCGGACATTGCGCCCAGACCGAAGCAGGGCTGGCGTCAGATTCGAGCCAATGAAGCCCGCGCCGCCAAGAACAAGAGTAGTGCTCATAGAAATTGATGATGCGCCAGGTAGGGATGGCCTGTCCCAGCCATCCGTTGCGTCTACTTTGCCGTAAGCGCCCCGGATCGATGGGGACAGCCATCCCTACCAGATGCGCGAGGTAGGGATGGCCTGTCCCAGCCATCCGTTACGTCTGCTTTGCCGTTAGCGCCCCGGATCGATGGGGACATCGGCTCCCTACCAGATGCGCCAGGTAGGGATGGTCTGTCCCAGCCATCCGTTGCGTTTGCTGTGCCGCGAGCGCCCCGGATCGCTGAGGACAGCCCTCCCTACCAGATGCGCCAGGTAGGGATGGTCTGTCCTAGCCATCCGTTGCGTCTGCTTTGCCGTTAGCGCCCCCGGATCGCTGGGGACATCGGCTCCCTACCAGATGCGCCAGGTAGGGATGGTCTGTCCCAGCCATCCGTTACGTCTGCTTTGTCTTGAGCGCCCCCGGATCGCTGAGGACAGCCCTCCCTACCAGATGCGCGAGGTAGGGATGGTCTGTCCCAGCCATCCGTTACGTCTGCTTTGCCGTTAGCGCCCCGGATCGATGGGGACATCGGCTCCCTACCAGATGCGCGAGGTAGGGATGGCCTGTCCCAGCCATCCGTTACGTTTGCTTTGTCGTTAGCGCCCCGGATCGCTGAAGACAGCCCTCCCTACCAGATGCGCCAGGTAGGGATGGTCTGTCCCAGCCATCCGTTACGTCTGCTTTGTCTTGAGCGCCCCCGGATCGCTGAATGGGAGCGAAGCGGACATAGCCGAAGGCAAGACAGCCCTCCCTACCAGATGCGCGAGGTAGGGATGGCCTGTCCCAGCCATCCGTTACGTCTGCTTTGCCGTTAGCGTCCCGGATCGCTGAGGACAGCCCTCCCTACCAGATGCGCGAGGTAGGGATGGCCTGTCCCAGCCATCCGTTGCGTCTACTTTGCCGTAAGCGCCCCGGATCGATGGGGACATCGGCTCCCTACCAGATGCGCGAGGTAGGGATGGCCTGTCCCAGCCATCCGTTACGTTTGCTTTGTCGTTAGCGCCCCGGATCGCTGAGGACAGCCCTCCCTACCAGATGCGCGAGGTAGGGATGGCCTGTCCCAGCCATCCGTTGCGTCTACTTTGCCGTTAGCGCCCCGGATCGATGGGGACATCGGCTCCCTATCAGATGCGCGAGGTAGGGATGGTCTGTTTCAGCCATCCGTTGCGTTTGCTGTGCCGTTAGCGCCCCGGATCGATGGGGACATCGACTCCCTACCAGATGCGCCAGGTAGGGATGGTCTGTCCCAGCCATCCGTTGCGTCTACTTTGCCGTTAGCGCCCCGGATCGATGGGGACATCGGCTCCCTACCAGATGCGCCAGGTAGGGATGGCCTGTCCCAGCCATCCGTTGCGTCTGCTTTGCCGTTAGCGCCCCGGATCGATGGGGACATCGGCTCCCTACCAGATGCGCCAGGTAGGGATGGTCTGTCCCAGCCATCCGTTGCGTCTGCTTTACTGTAAGCGCTATCAGATCGATAGGGTTCTCGGCTCTCTATTCGCTAGTCCAAGGAGTAGCCAAGGGCCTCTTGCTCTGGACCGGCCAGTTTGGCGAATTGTTTGCGTCGGCGGCTTGTCCACTCGGCATGCCGCTGTTCAGGTCGGAAGTCGGAGCCGCGCTGAGTCGGGGTCCATTCGACCTTGCCCGATTCAGCTACCTCGTCGCAACTTCCTTTTACTGGAAGTGATACAGCCCGATCGAGGAAGGTCTGATCCGACTCAAGTTCGAGAGTCGTGACGAGACTCCGAAGCGTTCCCTCCAGATCTGACCGAAGATCCTCGAACCTGACGACGTGGAAGTCTTTGCCCTCAACTGCGGGCGATACCCTTAATTCGAGAAGCGAGCGAGCACCATCGATCCACAACTGAGTAGCCTCTTTGAACGGCGTCTGAAAACTCCGCATCGTCGATTCGACTGTTGAACGACCGTCGCGGGTGATGACGACCAGAGGGCGTCCAGGGAGGAGTTGCGGGAGAAGGGAAAGATTGCGAGATACGGGAGACTTACTAGCCAGAAATCTAGCGTCTGGATCCTCGGCTTGGGATAAGAGCACTCCCTCAATGGCTTTTCCGAACCCTTGATACAAATCGGAACGATACTCAACCAAGGCGTCGTCCGGAGCCCAGTTGCTCCAGGTGCCCGTGATCCAGCGCTCGTAATCGATGAGATGCTGGGACGGTGCGAGAAGACAGTCTTCCGAGAGGTGGCTGGCCGCCGAAATCTCCGGATGAAGAGCTAGGAGATCGCGGAGGAGATTTGTGCCAGTGCGACGAGTGATCCCGACAAGAAGTAGAAGTCTCATGATAGTCACCAGCCGAAGCAGCGCAAAATTCGTTCTCCGAACCGCGCGACGGCGGAGGGATGGTCCGGTTGGCTCTTGGCCAGCCAGCGATGCGCAAACCGTTCTAAAACGGACCGTGGATCGCGAATCGCTCTAGTAGTCTTCAGTCCCGTCCACCACTCCGGCTCCCACACGGCTAGCTTTGCATATTGCTTTGGATCTTCGCAAAGCCATGAGGCTACCTCAATGTCCCAGTGGTAGTGCTTGTGCTCGCCGGGAGTCGAGCGAACATCGATGTTCGCGGTTTCGTAGCCTTCCAGCCATTCCACAGGAACTGGGCGAAGGTCAGCGTCTTTAACTAAAGGAGTGTGATACCGGCGGAACAGATCGATCGGGCTAGTCAGCATACCGTTCCGAAATTCATGGCACTGGTACCAGCGCATCTTGCTCATCATCCGGTCCCAGTTCACCGCGTGGTAGTGAAGAATTTTGACGTCCTTTAATGAAATCGCGTCCGCATTTTCGGGCAGTGGAACTCGGGGACTATGGAGTTCTCGACCCACATGCGGTGCACCATCGTCGACATAGCCCACAGGAGTCATCGGCTCTTCCCAATACTTGTCACAGCCAGGACGGAGGTGAACACGTTCGATCTTCAGCACGGTCCCAGACGGCGCATTGATCGCTTCTTGCCATTCCGGGCTATCGAGAACATTCGCGCTGAGGATTTCGTCCGCATCCAGCGCCACCAGTACCTTCGGTCCCGGAACCTCGCGCGCCGCGTCGATCAGTAGTTTCTGGCGCTCGGCCTCACTGTAGGCCACCCCATCGTTTTCGATTAACCGGACCTTGGGAAATCGGCGAGCGATGTCCGCTGTCTCATCGGTCGATTGCTGGTCAGCAACAATGATCTCGTCCGCCCAAAGCGAGGTCGTGGCCAAGAACATCTCCAGAATCCACGCTTCGTTCTTGACTGGTGTCAGGCAAATGAGGCGTCTACGAGCCATTGTTGGGCGAGGGTTCGTGGCCGAAGGATCGGCCGGGCTTCTTGCGGAACACTGCACTTCCCCAGCGCTCGTGGAGTAGCTCTTTAGGGACGCGCTGGGCGAACCGTGTGCGTTGGGCGAGCAAGTGAATCGATCCAAGCAAGAACTGTTTGGAGGACACCATGCCAAGAGCGAAACTCCGGCACCAAGTCAGGAGTCCACTGGCGCGGTTATTCTGGTAGAGATGCCCTGCGAGAAAAAAGGCCAAGCCAAGAAGAGACGGAGCATAGCACTCAAAAGGTAAGTCTCCGCTTCTAATTCGTCGGGCGGTCGAAAGAAATCCCGGAGCGGCGGCTTTCAGGTTCCACGGCTCTGCGAACGCCTCGCACAGGCCTGCGTGGTCGGTGTCTTTGGTTCGGAAGTAGAAGTCGGGCCCGACGTCAAAGCGTTTCGTGTAGCGAGGATTGCAGGCGAGGGCTGCCAGATGAAATAGGGTGTCGTCGTGGGAAGTGTGCTGGTCCGGCCAGCGGACATCGTTCTCCAGGAGCCACCTTCTTCGCCAAGTCGGCCCAGTTGTCTGCCAAGGCCAATCGAGTCGAATGAAGCGATCAAGGTCATCCTCATCGGCAAAATTTTCACGGAAGGCCAGTAGTGAATTGTCACCGACGATCCGGTCAAAAAACTGTCCTTGGCTTACCACGAAATCGTATGACTCCATGGCGGCAATTCGTTGTTCAAGTGCGTCGCTTTTGAGAAGATCGTCGGAATCTAGAAAGACCACGAACTCAGCCGAGGCAGCAGCGAGACCGGCGTTCCTTGATGGGCCAGCTCCTTTCCCAAATTCAGGCGGTCGGGAAATGGCACGAATCCGCGGATCGGACCGTTCGGCTACTTTGAGAACCTCTAGGGAATCGTCAGTCGAAGCGTCATCGACAACAACCGCTTCCCAATCGGTAATGGTCTGACTTAGGATCGAGTCGAGTGTTTCGACGACCAGATCACTTCTGTTGTAGACAGGGACGACTACGCTGATCCGCGGTCTAGTCATTGTGATCAGCAATGAATTTCTCGGCTCGTTGGCTGCCTCGCATGCGGGCGAGTCTCAGTGCTCGGTCTTCTTCTCCAAGAGCCCAGAACTCGGCGCGCTTCGACAGTCCACTCAGAAAATCCCGCAGTTTTACCGGCCACCTAACGTCGGAGCGAACAAGCCCGCCGAAGAGTAGTTTCCAACTAGGCATCCACCATACTGCGAGCTCTTTTTGATTGATGTGATGGAGCAGTCTTCGCGAAAATGCGTGGCCCTCGGCAAGGCGGAGCAAGTAATCGACCTCAAGTCTCTCGGGAGGAATTAGATGGATCATCTTCAGCGATCGGAAGACGCCATGACCGAGACCTAAGTCCCTGTGGCCGAGCCAAGAAAATTCGTCATCCCCAGCTGAGTTCAGACTCTCACCCTTCCGGTCGAGTTCAGAGCGCATCTGGCTGGACTCGACCTTAGACTGGTAGTGGCTGGCAAGTTCTCGTCTTACCACAAGACCTGCACCCCAAGGAGTTGCACTGGTGCCTGGTGTTGAACCCCACAAGTCGCTACTTTCTTCTCGAAGTGCCAGCATAGCGAGGCGATCAGGACCCTTTAGAAACGAAGGAGGTTCAGCGCCGAACTCGGGTTCGATAACGGCGGCGCCGAACACACCCAAATTGGGCATTTTTTCGGAGATCAACAGTGCTTGTTCAAGGTAGTCGGGAGCTAGGATATTGTCGTCATCGACGAATAGAATCAGGTCTGCCTTGGAATGTCGGATCGCCGCCAGCCGTGCTTGGGTCAGTCCGAGTTTTTCCTCTCGAAGAACAGAGGCACGGGGATGAAACGAAAGGTCGAAGTCGTCCGCGCTGATCGCCGGTGTCGAGGCATTGTCGATGAGCGTGAACTCCCAGTCGGAGACGGCTAAAGTCTGTGCGGCCAGCCCTTCCAGCGTGCGTCGCAGGGCCTCGGGCCGGGGCTGGTAGGTGCAGATCGCGACATGGATAGAAGGAATTGGCATCAGTCCTGCGGAGAAGGGAGGAGTGGTAGTAGCTGGGCCGCGAAGTGGATTGCACGATCTTCGGAGGCCGACTCGACGACGTGAGACCGGCTGTCCCACATCTTCTCCTCGGGGAAGAAGCCGTCAGATGGCTTACCAACCATCGGCACGTTCATCCGGTCCCAAGACTGAGCGATCTCGCCGAAGAACTCTTGCCAAATAGGGGTGTCATACGCCGGATCGGCGAAGTAGTTCGCTTGGGCCGCGAGGACTTTGACGCCATTGGTCTGAAGTCTGGCGATTGGTTCTGCGAGGTGTTCCCAGAGCGGCGAGGCTCCGGGGGTGGACGGGGGAGCTTGGAGAGCTTTCGCCAGACGCTCGATCTTGTTCTTAGCGAAGGCAGTGCCCGGCGCGGCTGGCTGGTTGTTGACGTAGTCACCGAGCGGCGAGACCTCCTCGTTGATCTCCCGGCGGACGGCCCCGGGCACTGGAGCGGAGGCCAGAAGCCAAGCTGGATCCGTCCGGGCTGCAACACGTGAACCTAACCAAGGCACGAGTTGGCCACCTGTCTGCGGGTCGATCGCCGACATGGCCCGCAGACAAAGCGCGGACCGGCGTGAACTTTCACCGTAGTAGGCGTGCTCGAGCGGCAGAACCACCGTATCGCCGGCATGGAGGTTGGGAACAAGACGCCAGAGCAGGAAATCGATGTCGAGAGCCGCCGTGCCAGCGTAGTTGATCACCGGTCGATCGAGTTCTCGGGCCATCACATTGGCTCGGAATCCGTAGGCGACACTGGAGGCTCCGACGAGCACAACTCTTGGCGCGGTAGTAGTAGCGAGGGCCTGGTCCTTTCTTGCGTAGGCTTGATCGAGAAACCAGTGAACTCCGTTTGCGTGGGGGAGCCAATACTGACAAAGCGGAACCCAAGCCAACCATGTCGCGACGGCACCGAGGGCCGTTCCTGTAAGGAACCGGGTCATCGAAAGAAGGAACGCTTTAGAAATTAAGGAACGCTTCAGAAATTGAAGTAGATGAACGGGGAGGAATCTCGGTTCACCACGGCTAGTACGGAGAGAAGAAGCATGGCACCGAAGACAAGCCCCCAGCGTAGATTGGGCTGCCAGATTAGGCGAGTGGCCACGAGATCCTTGGGAACCGTCGTTGTGACGTTCTCTCGCTGGAGGATCTGAAGCGTGTTGGGGGCGATGCGGACGAAGACAAATAGACTCGTGAGGATGATCGCCCGCCAATAAATTTCCGCAGAACTCAGGTGGGGTGAAGCCCAGCCACTAGCGCCTCCCAGGGTCTGTCCCAGAAACGAAGCTGTGCCCATGGACGGTGAACGGAACAACACACGTGAAAGCACTACGAACAGGAAGGTTGCCAACCAGCAGGCTTGCATCCATCCCAGCCGGAACAGTCGTTTCTCGGCCCAGGTTGCTACTTGTTTGCCCAGCGGACTCTTGCGGAACACCATGGCGGCCGCGAGCGCGACGCCGTGCGCCACGCCCCAAGCCACGAACGTCCACGCGGCTCCGTGCCAGAGCCCGCCCAGAAACATTACTGCCACCAACCCCAGGACCATGCGCATGGGGCCTGGGGAAGAACCCAGTAGCGGGAGATAGAGATAGTTGCGGATCAGTCGTCCGAAGGTCATGTGCCAGCGTCGCCAGAAGTCGCCGATCGACGTGGCCTGATAGGGCGAGTTGAAATTGGCGGGCAATCGCAGGCCACAGAGCAGCGCAAGTCCCATGGCCATGTCTGAATATCCCGAAAAGTCGAAATATAGCTGGAAGGAGTAGGCGAAGGTTGAGAGCCATACATCCGTCGCTCCCAGCAGTTTGCCCTCCCATGCGTCGAAGCTTTCCGCGACCCAGGGTTCGAGAAGATCGGCAATCACCACCTTCTTGAAGAGTCCGCAGACGAACAGAAACACCCCTGCCAGAATCTGCCGCTGCGTGCCAAGGAAGCTGGTCTTGGCCAGCTGCGGCCGCATCTCTTGGTAGTCGACGATCGGCCCCGCGATCAGTTGCGGGAAGAAGGCGACGAAGAAGCCGTATTCCAGCGGATGAACCCGCCCGATTCGGCCCCGCCAAGTTTCCACCAGAAAGACGACCTGCTGGAAGGTGAAGAAGGAAATTCCAAGGGGAAGTGCCAGTTGATGCGTCGTCGCTGTCGAGAAGACTCCCGGCACATCCTCCACCAGAAAGTTCCAGTACTTGAAGAAGCTGATGGTGAAGAGGTTGGCAGTGACCCCGAGCCAGAGCGCGTATTTCCCCACTCTTGTACCTCGCCGCGCGACCATGAACCGGCCCACTAGCCAGTTGCAACAGATGCTCCCGAGGAGCAGCGGCAGATAGGATACATTCCATTGTGCGTAGAACCAGAGAGAGGCCGCAATGAGCAAGACCCGCCGCCATTCCGATCTTCGGCACAGCAATAGGCCTAACAGTACCAGCGGAAGGAAGATGCCGAGAAACTCTTTTGAACTGAAGACCATACTTGGCCCGAATCACGACTTCGGCTTCGTGCCTTCGACAAACAAGCTTCCCCAGCGCCGCTCTTCCCGATCGAGTTCGGGATCGAAGTCGCGGCGACGCGCGTTCACAAACCCTGCCCGTTCCAACTCGGCTACGAAAGTCTCTTCGTCATAGATGAACAGATGCTCCCCGTCCTGGCGCCACATGAAGTTGATCTGCGCCATGCGCGTTTCCGCCCACTTCGGGTGCCAGCGCTCGCGGGTGATGCGGAAGAATTCTTCTTCGCCCTTGGAGTAGGCGTGCAGAGCCATTTCGCCATCGGGGACGCTGAAGCTGACTTTGCCTCCAGGCTCGAGAAGCCGAAAATAGTCTGCCAGTAACTCGCGGGCATTTCCTGGATAGGCAATGTGCTCAAAGAAGTGCTCGGAATAGATGAGCGAGCAGGATTCATCGGGCAACGGGCTGGGAAGCCTCAAGTCGAGAAGCAGGTCAGCCTCGGGAGCGAGGTCGGCATTGACCCAACCCTCCTTTGGGAATCCTCCACAGCCGAGATGAAGCCGGTGGCCGGTCTGCCCTGAGAACTTCGGTGTCGCGCCCCTGGCTCGCCCTTGGCGGTCTAGGTCCGCGGCCTCGATCTCGAAACGCAACTGGCTCAGGGTGTTGTCGACACCGGGAGGGCGTTGGCCCCTGCGAAACATAATGCGGAGCAGGAGCAGGAGAGCTTCGACAAGGGTTCTCATTTCTTCTTTGTACCGAGGTTGAGGATTGCTCGACGGCTTCTTGATTCAAGGCAACGCATTGCTCGGAGAGGTCGTCTGCGTGCGAGGTGAAAGGCTGTCTCTCCCATTGCTGTGGCCTGGACGGAAGCCTGCGAATACAGCCCGCCACGTTGGAAGGCCTGCCCGAGTCCGAACTGAAATTCTTCCATCGGTTGAATGTCGGGGTGTGGTACTCGGCGGATCGGCGAGCAGCGCGAGATCTTTGTCAGGATCCCAGGGATTCGGCGCGAGAGGTGGAGATCGCTCGATAGCCACCCGTTCTTGTCGGCGGGGAAGAGGGCCTCGATCGTGCGATTGCCCAAGTCTGTTTCCGCAGCGGCGAGCGTCTTCAGATCGGTCTGTATGGGAGCGAACTCCTCATCGTCGGGTAGCTTGCGGGCCAACCAGATGGAAAGCCGCACGAGAAATACGGTCAGTTCGTTCTTCCGGACGGCTCCGGCAGGTGAAGCATCCTGTCCGAAGCGGTGGAACCACTTTCGCTGGATCGTCTCCATCGCGCGGAAAGATCGCGGGGACTCCCAGTTAGAGGTGATCGAAGTTCCCTCGTTTCGGCTGCAACGAATCCGGTGGTCGACGTTATCTTGGTAGATACCTCGGAGACCGGCCACGAGACAGGCAATGTGAAAATCGAGATCTTGAGAAATGGTCAGTTGCTCGTCCCAACGGACACCGGAGTCGCGAAGTTTCTGAGTCCTCCACAGCGGTCCTGTGGTCTGCCAGGCTGGTTCACCCCAAAGGAAACGGTCTAAGTCTGAGTCATCGCTGGGACGGTTCCATACAAATCGGGGTCTTTCCTCGCCCTTCGGGAAGATCTGCCCGACCCGGGCGAGGAAGGCAAGGGTGGGCTCCTTCGCCATCGCATCCAGGCGTTGCTCCAGGCAAGTGGGCTCGAGCAGGTCGTCGGAGTCGAGAAACAGAAGGTGATCTCCACGGGCCTCGTCGAGCCCGAAATTGCGGCAGGAGGGGGCGCCCTTGGCTAGTTCCTCCGGTCTTCGATAGACCCGGATTCTCGGATCGGAGTCGGCGAGCATCTCGAGAATCTCGAAGGTGCCATCGTCCGAGCCGTCATCGACCAGCAACAGCTCCCAGTTCTTGACCGTCTGATAACTCACCGACTTCACGGCTTCGACCACTAGGTCGCCCCGCCCGTAGACGGGGGAGATGATGCTAACGATCGGATTCATTCGGAGGGGATCTCAAGGATCTCGCGAAGGCGACGAATCTCTAGGTCGGCCGAGAAGTGGTCGCGCGCGCGCTCCCATCCCGCCCGACCCATCCGAGCGCGCAACCCACGATCCTGGGCAAGCTGGACGATTCGCTCGCCCATTCCTATCGTATCTCCCTCATCGACAAGGAAGCCGGTCTCGCCATCGATCACCGCTTCGGGGATTCCGGAGTGGCGCGTGCTCACCACCGGCTTTGCCGCAGCCATCGCCTCCAGAATTGCGACTGGCATTCCCTCACAGTCCCCGGTTTCAGGACAACGTTGGCTGTGCTGGACAAATATCGAACTCTCCTCCAGAAGTTTGAGGCCCTGAGTGTGGTCTAGCACACCGTGCAACGATACCCGGTCGCCCAAGTTGTGAGCATCGACAAAGTCGCGGGCGCTGGTCGCTAGTGGGCCTCCTCCGACTAGATCAAAGTGTAGGGATGCGTCGCTTTCGACCATGGCTCGTCGGACTGCGTCTAAGAGCAAGACCGGCGCTTTTTTGGGTACCATGCGGCCGATTGCGCAGATGCGCACCTGCTCACGATTCGAATGGGGACTCGCTGGGGGATCGTCCGGAACAGCTACGCCGTAGGGAATTGCCCGTATCCGTGAGGCTTCGATTCCGAGTCCGGCGAGCTTCGATCGGGCGTGTTCCGACATCACGACGAACGATTCAGAGAGCGCGTAGCGATCAATCTGAATCCGGATCTCCGCAGCCCGGTCCTCCTGGTAGAGGTCAAAGCCGTGTGCGTGATGCACTGGCCGGATGCCTCGTTGTCGAAGCATGGGCAAAAAGTGCAAGCCGGAGCCGAGGTACTCAATCATCATCTGACGGACTCCATGCTTCTGGAGGAATGCCTCCAATGCTTCGACTTTTGTCGGTTCCTTCTGACGGATGCGGAGCAATCCCTGCCGACGTTGCACTGGCTCGGGGAGGGCTCCGAGATCGAGTGTCGGACCATCGAAATCCCAGTGCCGCTCCTGCTCCGGCACTTTTCTCCCGCAGACCACTACAGTGCGCCCCGGAGCGATCTCCTCGATGTGCCTCCGGACGAAGGTCTCGGATGCGCCTCCGATCTGGGGAGTGAAAATTGCGAGCATGGCGTGGATTGGCCGGAGGGCTACTGGCGTTTGCTCTACCCTGCCGCGGGCTTGCGGCAAAGGGGCAGGATGTCGCCTTCGAGGAAGCGGCAACGCTGCGCGTCCGCCTCGGACATCAGGCTGGTCGGTACGATCCTCTCGACCTCGAATCCAGCTGCCTCCATCCGGTCGAAGTAGTCTGGGCCGCAGGCGCGGACATGATCCTCCTGGCCGAACAGCCGTAGCTTTTCAGCCGGGTCGGTCACCGTTGGGTCTTCGAAGGTCGTCCCCGCCGTAATTGGTACCGGCAGCAGGGCAACGCCACCCGGTCGAAGCACCCGGTAGAATTCGCGCAGAGCTTTGGCATCATCCGGGACGTGCTCGAGGACATGGGAGCAGATGATCATGTCAAACGACCCGTCCTTGGAATCGATTTCCGTGACATCGACCACTAGGTCGGCACGTCCGGGTTCGAGATCTCCCGACCGGTAGCCGGTGCCGACAAGTTCGCGTAGCAAGGGGACGGTAAAGGACTCCGGGGCGATGTGCAGCAGGTCGAGCGAGGAGGGAGCCCGCTCATCGCCGCGGCCTGCTCCCAGAACCGTCCGTCGGCGCAGTGTCTCCCACATCAGTCGGTGTCGCTCCAGACTGCCGCACCACGGACACTTGGCCTCGATCCGGACGTTCACCTGCCCGAAGTCGAAGAACTTCAAGGCGTCTCTCTCGCACACTGTACAGCGTAGTACCGACGATGGCGTGAACGTCTTGGCGAGGGCGAGTCGGAGTTTGTAGAGCATGGCAGTTTGAGAGAAGGCGCTAGGGTTTTACCTTTCGGGCGATACCAGAGAGCCCCGTGATCATGGTTCCCTCCCAGAATCGTCTCGGGGGTTGGTCCTGATCGAGAAGTCTGCGGATGATGGGGAGAAATACCATGGAGAGAACAGTCTGCCGCTTCCCGGGAAGGAGAGAGCGTCTCACCCACAGTCCAAGCATCTGCGCGAGAGCCGCGTTCCAACCCCCGAGTGGCACGAGCTCGATTTCCTCGAACCCGGATTCTCTGAGATGTCTCTCTAAGGCGAAGGGAGTATAGCGATACTCGTCGTGCGGCACGCAGTGGAGCGGCCAGAGGAAAGGCACCGTAAAGAATAGTGTGCCGCCCGGTTTCAGCACGCGGTGTGCTTCCCGCATCGCTACCTCGGGGTCGGGACAGTGCTCAAAGACCTCAGTTGCCATTGCGCTGTCGAACTCGTTGTTTGCGAATGGCATGGTCTCTGCGTCCCAGGTGAAGTCGGGCTGGTCGTAGGGCCCGTTGTCATTCAGATCGAGGGCAACGTACTCTTCTACCTTCGGCTCGATCAGGCTCCGGTAGGGCTGGAAGCCCGCTCCGATGTCGAGGAATCGTCCTCGGAACTGTTCCTCCGCCGCCCCTTGGATTGCCCTCAAGATCGAACTACGAACAGGGTAGGTGTCTAGACTTTCAAGACGCAACTCGGGGGCGATGAAGTGCCGGCAGTCGGTGATGTCAGCCACTGCAACCGGGGTGGGTTGCGGGGATGGTTCGGCCGGGATTGGCGATGCCTGACCGACCGTAGTTTCAGCACGGGGTGGCTCAGTCGGCTTCGTGGGCCGATCGTTAGAGAGCCATGTGCGCCACTTCTCTAAATGTGGACGAAGCAAGCCATCGCTCCCGTTCTCGATCGCCGCCTGGGTGCTAGCTGTGAAGTGGATAAAGACTACCGGATCCCTACCGTTGATGACCACCTCCTCGCCCTTCGGAGTGCGCTGGTTCTCCAGAAGGTTCCAAGCCGCTAGGTTGCAGCCGCGATGGCGAACGATCCCGACATTGTCGAAGTAAATCGGGAGCAAGTTCAAGTAGGTCTGATCTTCGAACAAGCCCCGTTCGGGAGCGACCACGCTCTCGTGGAGGCAGGTCTCTGCGAGCCAATCCAACGCGGGTCGGGCCCCGCTGCCTGCCCCGAGGAACCCCGCGTTGTAGAGCCCGCTGGTCATCAGTATCCCGAAGTTCGCAGGGTCTCGCTTCGGGTCGGAACTGCGCCAGTGGGGGGTGAGGAGGATACAATTATCGCGGAGGTCGTCGAAAAGGAAGGATGGGTCAGAGTAGAACGCAATGTCCGCATCCACGTAGATCACGCGGTCAGACACGCCGGAGTCGAGGAGGTAAGACAGAAAGACCGACTTCATCGACCATCGGAAGCGCTGGATGTCGTCGGGCGTGTGGTAGCGCTCTAATAGCTCCGCCCCGATGCCGTCGGTTGCGAGGTCGAGGGTTCCATAGGTGGTCGTCCCCTCGATTCCCCAGTCGCTTGCCCGTTCCTCGTCAGTGACGAAGATGTGAAGGTGGACGTCGAGGCTTTGTTCACGGAGCGAACGCAGGAGGGCCTCCGCGTAGTGAGCGAAGGGTTTAGTGATGATGGTGCAGAACTGCAAAAGGAAGTGTGTTGGGCGAGCAGTAGGCTAGGAATAAATAGGCCGAAACAGCCCTAGTATCAGTAAGTGCGTTGGTTAGGTGCCAAAAATGTAGTCAATTCTTGGCAAGCCAGCCGAATTCAATGAGAGTCTACCACCTTGTGATTCGCGCTAGGAGTGCCATGAATTGTTCTCCGGATCTTTCCTTTCACCGCAGAAATCAGGCATCCAGCATACCAGCCAAGAGTCTCGCTACCATTTGCAACCTGAGCCTTGATCGATTCGCGGGTGATTAGAGATTCTGCGGAATTTTTCAGATGTCGAATGTAGCTGTTGCGGCAAACATCGACGATGAACTGATGTTCAGATGGAACGAGGCGAAGCTACTCCCCTTCGGTAGATACTGGCGCACCAGACCGTTGAGGTTCTCCACTCCTCCCTTCTCCCAAGAGCTGTAGGGATTGCAAAAGTAGCCCTTCGCATCAAGCGCCTCCGATACCTCCTGATGCCTGCTAAACTCCGCTCCGTTGTCGTAGGTCAGCGTCCTAGCCCTCACCCCGGCAAGGGCCCCAATGATCCCGGCGGCTGTCTCCTCAGCTCCCTTTGTCCCAAGCTTCCAAAGCTTTGTCG
>Ga0209187_1002653_pt1 | contig 16399 bp, 11 predicted proteins | sample BantaG_FD_187430 | JGI IMG/M metagenome (GOLD analysis project Ga0209187, IMG submission 187430) | Marine algal microbial communities from Bantry Bay, Ireland - BantryBay_4 metaG (SPAdes) (version 2) | ecosystem: Host-associated > Algae > Red algae > Unclassified | place: Bantry Bay, Ireland... | reverse complement strand
TTTCCAAAACCTCGAAAGTCTAAAATCAAAACATCATAATTCATTTTGACAAAATCATCAGCGACCTCTCCCCAATCCTCTAACGAACCTGCATTTCCATGAAAATATAAAATAACTCCTTTTGGATTTTTGGAAAAAAAATGAAGGGCGTGAACCATTGTTTTCTCATCGACTTGGAAAAATTTTTCTTCAACATCTCCATCGAAATTAAAGGTGTAATCTACTGCTAGTTTTTGAGGAAAGAAGATCAACCGTTCTTGAAAAAAATATAATAAAATACAGATGAGTAAATAAAATCCAGCAATAAAATAAAGAAATGGAACTAGCATTTTCATGTTTTAAATTTTCCCAAAAGTACAAAGTTTTAGCTATCTTGATTTTAGAAATAATAATATGAAAAAGATAAATCCACTTGCACGTTATCACGAAACCAATGAATGGGTTTTGAAAAATAACGAAATTGATGAACTAGAAAAAAATGTATTTACGATTGGAATTACTGATTTTGCGCAAACAGTTTTTGGAAATGTAATTTCAGTTAATTTACCCAAAGTGGGAAGTTTCATCATAAAAGGTGAAGAATTAGCAATAATTGAATCCAATAAATCTACAACTGAAATTGAATCACCAACAAGTGGGAAAATAATTTCAATTAACGCTGAATTAGAAAACAGTCCAAGTTGGCTAAATGACTCACCTTACAACCAAGGTTGGTTGGTGAAAATGGAATTGACTAATCTATCTGAGTTGGAAAAATTAATGTCCGCTGATGAATATAAAAACTATATGTCCGCTTTTTATAACAAGATATAAGCGTAAAATACTAATCTGTATCATTCATAATGATGACTCAAAGTCACCTTATGAATAGACTAAACTCACGAGGGAAAAACTAAATAGTAAAAGAACTTCGAGTCACCTTATAAGAAGAAAACTAAACTTCCTTCAGCAAGAATTCATTCACAGATTCTGCTGCCTTTCGACCTTCTGCAATCGCCCAAACCACCAACGACTGCCCTCTTCGCATATCTCCAGCAGTAAAAACTTTATCTATATTAGTCTGATAATTTTCATCTTTGACATTTCCTCGCTCGGTCAATTCAATCTCTAGCTTTTCGAGTAAACCTACTTTTTGAGGATGCAAATATCCAACGGCCAACAATGCTAACTCGCAAGGAATTTCTCTTTCCGTTCCTTCAATTTCTTCAAACTGAGAGCGACCCGTTGCCTCATTAATTACCCATTTTAGGTCAACCAATTTTACAGCTTTGAGATTTCCTTTTTTATCACCAATAAATTCTTTGGTCAAAATGGCCCATTCTCGCTCGCAACCTTCCTCGTGCGAAGAAGTTGTTTTTAGCAACATCGGTGCAGCTGTCCAAGGGATATCAGTTGGTCGTTTTTTAGGCGGTTGCACTAAAATTTCTAATTGTAAAATTGATTTGGCTTTATGTCGATTGGAAGTTCCGATGCAATCTGAACCCGTGTCTCCGCCTCCGATCACCAAAACATTTTTTCCAGTTGCTAGCAATTCTTCTTTTTTGGGAATGGTATCACCTGCTACCCTTTTGTTATTTTGTTCTAAAAATTCCATAGCGAAATGAACGCCTTTTAGTTCTTCGCCTTTGATATTTAATTTTCGAGGAACAGTTGATCCACCACACAATACTATTGCATCAAATTCATCCATCAATTTTTTGACAGGAATGTTTTCGCCTATATTGGCATTCACCTCGAAGCGAATTCCTTCTGCTTCCATAATTTGCAATCGTCGATCAATCACCCATTTTTCTAATTTGAAATCTGGAATTCCATAGCGAAGTAATCCACCAATCCGAGAGTTTCGTTCATACACCGTCACCGAATGTCCTTCTTGATTTAACTGCGCTGCTGCCGCCAAACCTGCTGGGCCAGAACCCACCACGGCTACTTTTTTACCTGAACGAATCACGGGAGGATTCGGTTGAATAAATCCTTTTTCAAATGCTTTTTCAATAATATTTTTTTCTATCAACTCAATTGCTACGGGCGGTTGGTTGATTCCTAGCACACATTTCGACTCGCAAGGAGCAGGGCAAATTCGTCCTGTGAATTCTGGAAAATTATTGGTCGCACTTAATATATGATAAGCGTCTTCCCAATCTTCTTTGTAAACGGCATCATTAAAATCAGGGATCACATTTCCCAACGGACAGCCAGAAAGACAAAATGGAACACCACAATCCATGCAGCGACTTGCTTGAGTTTTGACTTTTTTATCAGAAAAATCTTTGTAGATTTCATTGTAATCTTTTACTCGAATTGTTGGTTTTCGAGATTTTGGTAACTCTCTTTTATATTTTAAAAAACCTTGTGGATCTGCCATAATTTTGTTTTTTTATCTCGTAGCGAGACTTTCCAAGTCCCGAAAATCGTAGCAGGACTTTCCAAGTTCTGTAAATCAATTTCGGGACTTGGAAAGTCCCGCTACGCTGCGGTAAACTCTGTTCTAGATTTCTTTTCCAAGATTGCTTTATAATCTCTTGGAATGACTTTGATAAAAGTATGTTTTTGTTTTTCCCAATCATTGAGAATGTTGAGTGCCTTCTTGCTACTCGTATATAAAAAATGTTCACGTAACAATGCTCTTACATTTTCAAAATCTTCTTTTTCCAATGGATCTAAATCTACTAATTCGGGATTGTATTGGTTTTCAAAATCTCCCCAATCATTAAAAACGTAAGCAATTCCACCACTCATTCCTGCTGCGAAATTTTTACCCGTTTTTCCCAAAACAATAATTCTACCTCCTGTCATATACTCGCACCCATGATCTCCAATTCCTTCGACAACTGCCTGAACGCCTGAATTTCTGACTGCAAATCTTTCGCCTGCCAAACCATTAATAAATGCTTTTCCAGAAGTCGCACCATAGAATGCAACATTTCCAATAATGATATTTTCGCCAGCCTCAAAGGGTGCATCTCGATCTGGAACAACAATTAATTTTGCACCTGACAGACCTTTTCCAAAATAATCATTCGATTCTCCTTCCAAAGTAAAACTCAAACCTTGAACGGAAAATGCTCCAAAACTTTGTCCAGCTGAACCTTTAAATCTAAAGTTGTAAGTATCTTCTGGCAAACCTTCGAGACCATATCGCTTGGAAATTTCATTAGATAAAAGTGTCCCAACTGCACGGTCTGTATTTTTCACAAAGAAAGTTGTCGTCGAACCTTGTCCTAAATCAAGCCCCTTTCCGATGTGACTTAAAAGCTTCCAATCTAAGATTCCTTTCAATCCATGATCTTGTTCCACTTGTTTAAATTGCCCGACGGATTCATCAACAGGTTCTTTAAAAAGTATCGGACTCAAATCCAATGATTTATATTTCCAATGAGAAATGCCTTTTTTGGTTTTTAATAATTCGACTTTTCCAACCATCTCTTCGACCGTTCGGAAACCGAGTTGCGCCATGTACTTTCTCAAGTCCTCTGCCAAAAAAGTAAAGAAATTAATAATATGTTCTGGCTTGGCGGTGAAGCGTTTACGCAAGTCTGGATTTTGCGTAGCGATTCCGACAGGGCAAGTATTCATGTGACATTTTCGCATCATGATGCAACCTTCGACGACCAAGGCTGCTGTGGCAACTCCCCATTCTTCTGCCCCTAGAAGTGTAGCGATTGCTAAATCTCGACCGGTTCGAATTTGTCCATCGGTTTGTAAAACTACTCGGTCTCGTAATTTATTTTTGACCAAAGTTTGATGTGACTCTGCCAATCCAAGTTCCCACGGTAAGCCTGCATGACGAACGGAAGTTAATGGTGATGCACCTGTTCCTCCGTCATGTCCTGAAATCAAAATCGCATCTGCATGTGCTTTGGCGACACCGGAAGCGATAATTCCAACGCCAGTTTTTGAAACTAGTTTTACATTAATTCGAGCTTTTCGATTCGCATTTTTTAAATCAAAAATAAGCTGCGCTAAATCTTCGATGGAATAAATATCGTGATGTGGCGGCGGAGAAATCAATCCAACACCTGGCGTAGAATTTCGCACTCGACCAATCCAATCATCTACTTTATGCCCAGGTAATTGTCCGCCTTCACCAGGTTTTGCACCCTGCGCCATTTTAATTTGAATCTCATCAGCGTTGGTCAAATAATGACTCGTGACACCAAATCTTCCTGATGCAACTTGCTTAATTGCAGAACGTTCCCAGTCGCCATTTTTCTTTTTTTCAAAACGACTAACATCTTCGCCACCTTCACCACTATTACTTTTTCCACCAATTCGATTCATGGCAATTGCCAAAGTTGAATGTGCTTCATGTGAAATCGAACCGAACGACATCGCACCTGTAGCGAAGCGTTTAAAAATTTCTTCGACAGATTCGACTTCTTCTATCGCAATGGATTCGCTTTTTCTAAAATCTAAAAGTCCTCGAAGCGTACATGCTTTTTCCGCTCGATCATCTATTAATTTTGCATACTTTTTAAAGGCATCTTGATCTCCTTTTCGAGTAGCAAATTGCAATAAGTGAATTGTCTGAGGATTGAATAAATGAAACTCCCCATCTTCTCTCCATGCATATACTCCACCGTTTTCTAGGGCATTATTGTTAGGAGTCTTTGCTGGATATGCTTTGGCAAATTTTTCCAAAACTTCTCTCGCTATTCCATCAAAACTTAATCCTTGTAATCTTGAAACAGTTCCTGTAAAAGATTGATCAATTACTTTGGAGTGAATTCCCAATGCTTCAAAAATTTGTGCGCCTTTGTAAGATTGTAAAGTCGAAATTCCATTTTTCGACATAATTTTTAGTAAGCCTTTTCCGATAGCTTTGATGTATTTTTGCTGTAAAATTTCTTTGGTATATTCTTCTTCAAAAAAATTATTATCGACTAAATCATCAATGGTAAAAAATGCCATATAAGGACTTATCGCATCTGCTCCATAACCAATCAAAGTCGCAAAATGATGCGTCTCCCAAATATCTCCTCCTTCAATTACGATGGAAGTTTTAGTTCGTAAACCTTCTCGAATCAGATGATGATGAATCGCACCTGTCGCCAAAAGTGTTGGAATCGGAGCTAAATTAGTACTCACCGAACAGTCGGATAGAACCAAAATATTTGCTCCATTTCTAATCAAATCTTCTGCGACTGCACAGATGTGATCGATGGCTGCTTTGAGTCTTCCTTTTTGTCCGTCAGGTTTAAAAACCAATTCGATGATGCCCGTTTTATAATCATCATGACGGAGATGTTTGATTTTTAACAACTCATCAATCGTCAATAATGGTTGATCTAAATGAATAGATTTGGCATGTTCAGCATCTAGTTTTAAAATATTATTTTGACTCCCAAGCTTTGTAAACAGGGACATAACACTATATTCACGGATTGGATCAATCGGTGGATTAGTGACTTGTGCAAACAATTGTTTGAAGTAATTCGCCAAGTGTTGAGGTTGTTGCGAAAGGATCGCCAACGGTGTATCGGAACCCATCGAACCAATGGGTTCTTTTCCAATTTTGACCATTGGCCCAAGGATAAATTTTAAATCTTCTTTCGTATATCCATATAGTTTTTGCAATTGTCGCAAATTGTTTTGACTCATAAACTGAGTCCCAGATTTGTAAGTTGGAATATCATGGAGTTCTAATTTATTTTCATTTAACCAATCTCGAAAAGGTAATCTTTGACACACGATTTTTTTTAATTCTTCGTCTCCGATAATTCGGTTCTCATCCAAATCGGCTATTAACATTTTTCCAGGCTGCAACCTTCCTTTGGAAACAATCGTCGAAGGATCGACAGGCAAAGCACCTGCTTCAGACGCTACAATCAATACATCATTTTCGGTCAAACAATATCTTGATGGACGCAATCCATTTCGATCTAAAGTTGCTCCAACTAAAATGCCATCAGTAAAACAAATCGATGCTGGCCCATCCCAAGGTTCAATCAAATTTTCATGGTAATCGTAAAATGCTTTTTTGTAATCTTGCATCTGATCGTCATGTTGCCACGCTTCGGGAATCATCATCATCAAGGCATGTGGCAAGGATTTTCCACTCAAAACTAGAAACTCTAAAACGTTATCAAAATTTCCAGAATCAGATAAACCCGTTCCACAAATCGGACTTAATTTTTCTAATTCATCTTCTGTAAAAATCTCAGAAACCAATTGTGCTTCTCGTGATTTCCACCAATTAATATTTCCTTGAATCGTATTGATTTCTCCATTGTGCGCAACATATCGAAATGGCTGAGCGAGCTTCCATTTTGGAACTGTATTGGTACTAAATCGGGAGTGAATAGTTGCGATGGCTGACTTCAATAATGCATCATGCAAATCTGGAAAATAAGGTCGCAATTGAAAGGTAGTCAACTGACCTTTGTAAATAATGGTCTTGTAAGAAAGAGAGGTTATATAAAAAATATCCTTGCATTGAGGATAGGTGATATGCAAATTATGCGTGGCGTATTTTCTTAATATATATAATTTCCTTTCTAAGTCTTTAGGATCTAAGTCTTCGATAGGCTTTAAAAAAACTTGCTCCATACGTGGTTCGGAAGCGACCGCTGATTCTCCTAACTCTTCATTATCGGTTGGGATTTTTCGATAACCGAGGAGTTCAAAACCCATCTCATCAATATAATCATTGAGTAATACCCGACATTGATTACGTAGGTTTTTATCTTTTGGAAAAAAAATAACGCCCACGCCGTACTTCGAAAATTTAGGTAAATTAAATCCTAATTCTTGACATTTTTTGACGAAAAAATCATGTGGAGTTTGGATTAAAATACCTGCACCATCACCTGTGTTGGGTTCGCAACCACATGCGCCACGGTGTTCCATATTTTGCAACATGACTAAGGCATCTTCTATAAGTTGATGACTTTTCTCACCTTTGAGATTTGCGATGAGTCCAGTTCCGCAGGAGTCTTTTTCGAGTTGAGGAATGTATAAACCTTTTTCTTGGGCGAGATTCTCTCCTTCCATTTTATACTATTTTATTGAGTTAGCTAAATTTAGCTGGGCAAATCAAAATTTGTAAAATTATTACTATTTCTACTATGTCACCAAAGCAACATAGTAGTAATCTTACATTTGAGGAGCCAAATGTTTTTCTAAAAAAATTAGCTGATATTTTATTTCTATAATTTGATTTGTTTCTAAGTCTAGCTCTTTAAGGCAAAGTTCAATAATAAACTTTACCTAAGGAATGCGAACTAAATAAATGCAGATTCTTGACAGGATATTTTGTCCATATTTTTCACTTTAAAACCCTGAAAATATCAACATTTATGCGGCTTTCAAAGCAAAAACTATGAACAAAACCTCTCTCTCAAAAATCTGCATTTATTTTATTCGCATTCCTAAGTCAAGTTGAAACTCAAAAAGTCATTTTTATTGGTAGGTAATATTATGGTTAGTACTTTTTTTCCAAAGGCTAAATATTGCCATTTGTTTAATGAAATACAAATTTGATTATAGTTTATTTACGGTTTGCAAGGAGAATTTGAGGAATGATTAAATTTAAAACATCAAATATCTAGTGGTACATCCTATAATTACCTACCTATTAAACTGGCCTTTTTTTCCGTAATACTTCGTTATTCATTAGTTAGGGAGCAAAGGCTATCTTTCTTCTTCATGCCTTGTCTTACGAAAAAATAGCCTCATTTTTTAATAATTAAAGACTAATTTTGATCTTTCTATTCTCCTCTTACCACTTCACAAAATTAATCCAACTTGAATAACCATCGTCACTTTATCATTTACAAACCCCAAGGCTACCTTTCCCAATTTATCAATAATCAGAATAAACGAAAAAATAAAAAACTCCTAGGAACACTTCATGATTTCCCAGAAGGCACTATGGCTATCGGGCGATTAGATGAAAATTCAGAAGGATTATTATTGCTGACGACTGATGGAAAAGTGAGTGAACAAGTGCGGAGTAAAAAAATTGAAAAAGAATATTTTGTGCAACTTGATGGTGAAATTACTCCTAAAGCAATTGAACAATTAAAAACAGGGGTAGAAATAAGTGTGAATAAAAAAAAGTATTTGACTTTACCATCCGAAGCAAGGCGGTTAAACCTTGCTCCTACTTTCGCTCCACCTAAACGAAAAAGAGGAGAAAGTCATGGGCCCACAAGTTGGATGTCTATCACGATCAGAGAAGGAAAATTTAGACAAGTTCGTAAGATGAGTGCAGCGGTGGGATTTCCAACTATAAGATTGGTTCGGGTACGGATTGGATCTATTCAACTTGAAGATATGTCGCCAGCTGAAGTGATTGAAGTGACGCATTTTAAACTTGGTTCAGAATAACCACGTATTATCGACTGGCTTTCAGTCAGCAGATAATTTAGCAAGAGGAAAAAAATTTGCTTTAAAATTATTTGACAAAAATATTTTTGTACCTTTCATAACAAATTCCAACCCATCAAATAATCCACAAATACGTTAATCTAACCACATTTTATTTACAATATTTTAGTACCAAATGAACAACGAAATAACTAACCCAGTAAACCTAGTTTTAATTATTATCGGCTTGTTTCTAGGTTTAACCTTGGGCATTTTCTTATTGATAAATAAGTCCGCCAAAAATAAAGCTAATACCTACTTAGGATTATTGATATTACTTTCTATTACTTATTTTGCTCCAGGGTTTCTTTTTCGATTTGATTTATTAGAAAAATTTCCCCACGTCATTGGAACCTCCATGGCGGCTAATTTTTTAATTGGTCCATTGACTTATTTATATGTTCGAGCTTGTATCCAAAAAGGATTTGAAATGCGCCCCATTTTATGGTTACATTTTTTACCTTTTGCTTTAGCTTTCCTTTACCATCTTCCTTTCTATTTAGAAAGTGGTCCAGATAAAATAAATTATTTTATCAGATTTCTTGAAACTGGAAAAGGAGTAGAGGATACATTTATTCTGGAACGGCAAATAGTAAGTTTCTATAGTATTATATATTTTGGATTTGCAGTACACTTATTATCTCAATATAAAAAACACTTAAGTAATATGACTTCCTCGGTGGATCGTGCATTTTATTCTTGGATATTCGTATTTATTATGATTCATGCGATTCCTGTGATTGCAGCAATGATTAGTTTTGTTTTTACAGATCATGGAAATTATACTATGTTGATATTGCTACTTGGTTTTTTCATATTTTCTTTTGCTGTTTATATAGCCATAATCGTAAAGCCTGAATTGTTCCATTCCTTTCCACATCAAATGTTAATTCCTGAATCTACCGAAGAGAAAACTCAGAAATATGAAAGTTCTAATTTGCAATTAGAACGAATAAGTTATGATTGATGAACGATGAGTATTTTCCCAAGAGCTAAAAATTCATCACTTTTAACTTATGTGTCCTCACGGGATCACTTGACTTACTACTTAAAAATGAGAATGAAAAAGGATGAAAATTTAGTTTTCATGTTTTTTACTTTTCAACGAATTTCGAATCACCGACCGAATACTCTTCTTCTGAATTTTGCTTTCCACCCAAGGAATCAAATCCAAATACAAAAGTGCTCGTCTTGAATGAGAATCTTTTTGCAACTTATCGAGCTTAGTTCTAAAAGTTAAAAACATTTCACGATGACCAATATTACGATGCTTAATTAATTTTTTCAAAAACTTTAAAGTCTCTCTTTGCACTTCATTTAGCTCTTTCATTTTTTCTAAAAAACGATAAGTCGAAGGCGCTAGGTAATCGAGTAGTTCATAATTTTCCAATTCATAATGTCCGATCAATTGTAACAACCGAGCATAACCTTGCAAATCTTCTCGCAACTGTCCAACTTGCATATTGATGATTTCGTTGATGTAATCAATCATCGTATTATAATCTTCATTGCCGAAATATTGGAACGCAATTTTATAATAAAAAACTAAAATACGATGTGGATCAAGATGAGATTCATGCTGTTTTATTTTTTCTAAAACAGCTGGAACATATTCAATTCCATGCTTAAAAGTTCCTTCCAAATAATGCTTATTCAATTTGGCAGTAGAATGATATAGGAAATAAATTATTTCAGAAACGGGTTTCATTTCATTTCCAAATTCCTTTTCAAATTTTTCAAGATGTTTTATCGCTCGATCAAAATCTTTAACTCTTTTTAAATTAAAAAGGCAAGTCAATAAATAATGCTGTCCTCGCATATAAAGATCAGGTTCCTCCTTTTTCATCTCAGTATGTTCCTCAAAAATGTTTACCCATTTTTTTGCATCCACCAAACATTTATCAAAATCCAACAAAATATAATAGTACCAAACATAGCATTGATGCAAATATACTTGCTCAAAAAAAGTTAAACCATCGAGTTTGATTTCTTTTAATTTTTTGGAAAACAACTCTCGAACGACTAATACATCTCGATCATTCTTGACATGTCCATACTGAATATAAAAACCGTGAATCTCGATTTTCAAATTGGTCAACTTGCAAGAGTTGTTGATAATTTTACTTCGAATATAAGATGCTTCGACAAGCGATTCTACTTTATTGGAAGTTTGGCGACTACGGGTAATATGTCGCTCTTCGATTACTTTTTGAAATTCCAAAATTTCCAATTGTAAAATATCTTGGTGGTTATCATCTGCGATTTGTCGAATGCGATCTAGCAATTTTAGGCTTTGAATATAAAGTCCTTTTCCATACAAAATTCTGGCAAAATCAATCTGCTCTCGAATCTGTATATCTACATTTTTTTGAATGTGAATCAAGCGAAGACTAATCAAAATCTGTTTGTATAAATGACGTTTTAGATTAGCCAATTGCGACTTTTTTATCGCAGGTATTTTTCTAAACACCACCTCATCATCCCACACTTTCATCTTGTCCACCACATCAAAAAGTTGCACAAACTTTACGTCCGATTTACTCTGTAATCGATTTACATAAAGCTTGAAATTCCGTTTTTCAGCCTTTGTTAATGAATTAATTAAACTAATTAACTGGTCATCTTGATTCGTGGAAGCAACATTGATTTTATCCATAACTTACTGAATATCAATATATTACAAAAATAAACTTTGATTGAGAGTCGTATTTTTTTTTATTTCTTGAATTTACAAAAGAAACATGGAGTATAAATTTGCTTTTGTAATTGAGAATGAACTATAAATTTATTCTTTGGTAACTAACTAAAAAAAACAAGTAACGAAGATAGAAATTTCAAATCAAAAAAATGAACTCATTTCATCTCTAGAGCTATTTTTTTGAACAAATTTTTTTAAAAAAAATTCAAAATGAAAAAAATCGAAGCAGTCATTCGAACCCAAAAATTTGATTCAGTCAGAGATGCTCTTGCTTTGATTGGAGTGAAATTTTTCACCTTAAAAGAAGTCAAAGGATATGGTTTACAAAAAGGAAAAACTTTAAAATATCGAGGAAGTTCTTACGGAGCAGATTTTATTGCTAGACTTCAATTAGATATTATCACGACCGAAGAAAAAGTAAATCAAATTGTAGAGACCATCACATCTTCTGGCCGAACCGGTGATGTAGGAGATGGAAAAATTATTGTTTACGATATAGAAACTACTGTCCGAATCCGAAATGGAGAAAAAGGACCTAACGCTATTTAATCAAAGAACTACCATTTCTTTGACCCTGCCCTAACCAATTTCCAACCAATTTTTTTTTAAAATCAAATTACAATCTTATTAAGGTTGTGAATGAAATTTATTCACCATTTAATTTTTACGAAGATGAACGAAGCGATATTTACAGCTAATAATTTATGGTTGCTCGTAGCAACATGTTTAGTTTTTGTTATGCACTTAGGATTTGCTTCTTTGGAAGCTGGTTTTGTCCAAAGAAAGAATACAGTCAATATTTTATTTAAAAATTGTATGATTCTTTCAATTGGATTACTTACTTATTATGCCATGGGATTTAATTTGATGTATCCTGGAGCAGATTATGCAGGCGGTTTTTTGGGGTTTGCAGGTTTTGGAATTTCCATGCCAGAAGGTGCAGCAGGAGCAATAGATTATAATAGTGGTACTTACACTTATTATACAGATTTCATTTTCCAAGCTATGTTCGCAGCGACTTGTTGCACGATAGTTTCGGGGGCAGTTGCAGAACGAATTAAGTTGATGCCATTCTTAATTTTTTGTATTTTATTTGTTTCTATCTCCTACCCGATTACAGGAATGTGGCAATGGGGAGGCGGTTGGTTATCAGCAGCAGGCTTTCATGATTTTGCAGGCTCTACTTTAGTGCATGCCGTTGGTGGATGGGGAGCATTGGCAGCCATCATTTTGCTCGGTGCTCGAAAAGGAAAATATACTTCAGAAGGAATTAATCCAATTCCAGGACATAATATGCCATTGGCAGCTATCGGTGTTTTCTTACTTTGGTTTGGTTGGTTTGGATTTAATGGAGGTTCTGTTTTGTCAGCTGATCCCGTTGGCGTCTCCTTAGTTTTTGTGACTACTTCTTTGGCTGCAGCAGGTGGAGCGGTTGCCGCATTTTTTGTGAGTCACCTTTTATTTAAAACGCATGATTTGTCCATGGTCTTAAATGGAATTCTTGGAGGCTTGGTAGGAATTACAGCTGGAGCAGATTTGATGTCTCCTGGTGAAGCGATTATTATCGGTGGAATTGCAGGAGCAATAATTCCAGTTTCAGTAGTATTTATTGATTCAAAATTAAAATTAGATGATCCTGTAGGAGCTACTTCAGTTCACTTAGTTTGTGGACTTTGGGGTACCTTGGCAGTTGGTTTATTTGGATCAAAAGCTGGGTTAAGTCAATTATGGATTCAGTTATACAGTACTTTAGCAGTTGGTGTATTCACATTCATTTTTGCTTTTGGGGTGATCTATGTTTTAAAAGTTACTGTTGGAATCAGAGTAACTGAAGAAGAGGAAGAGAAAGGATTGGATGTATCAGAACATGATATGTTAGCTTATCAAGAATCGGAAAAAATGGAAAATTATAGTCTTGCTGTAAAGTAACGGTGAACGGTTAATGATGAACGGTTAACTTCCCAAGATGTAAATATATTGTTATAAATACTGGGAGTTCATCGTTAATCATTAACCGTTAATCATAAAAAAAAGACTTTCGAGCAAAATTGGCGTTCTGTCGAAAGTCTTATTAGAGTGTAGAAAAACGGATTTACCACATTTCCACAAAGTAAAGTTAAGGAAATAAATTATTCAAGTTCAACTTTTGAATTCAATTTATTCTATTTTATTTTTCTTAAAAAATAAATTTACTCGACTGGTCTAAATTAGGTATTGACGGATTTCTTTTTTTTTTAAATCACAATCTTTTTCACCTATTTAAAACAAGTCGAAAAATGAAAAATTTATTAACATTAATGTTCACATTAATGACCTTAACTTCTTTTGCACAAATTCAATTAGATTCTACTTTTTCTCTCAGCGGTTCCGTTGATACTTATTTCCGAGCAAATTTAAACAGTACCAATGATGGAGCAAATGGTGGCACTCTTGCACCGAGAACTTCCTTTGCTAATCTTCCTGGATTTTCTTTAGGAATGTTTAATTTGATTGGAAACTACGAAGGGAAAAAAACTGGTTTTACCGCTGACCTTGTTTTTGGTCCACGTGGAAATGAAGCCGTTTTTGGTTCGGAAGGAAGTTTGAATATCATCAATCAATTATTCGCCTACTGGAATGTAACGGATAAATTTAAATTGACTATTGGAAATTTTAATACCTTTTTAGGTTACGAAGTTATTTCCCCTACGAGTAATTTTAATTATTCTACTTCCTATATGTTTTCTTATGGTCCATTTTCTCATACAGGTCTAAAAGCGGATATGGATTTGGGAAATGGATTTAGTGCGATGCTTGGTGTTTTTAACCCAACAGATTTTACCGATTTCAATCCTTTGGGAAAATATGTGGGTGGTGCTCAATTGGGTTATGCAAATGACAATGGAAGTGCTTACTTGAATTTTATTCTTTCAGATGATTTTTATCAAATTGATTTGACAACAGGATGGCAAGCAAGTGAAAAATTATATGTTGGATTAAATGCAACAACTGCCCAAAATGCATTTTCTGGAGCAGCACTTTACCTTCAATTGGCGGCGAGCGATGCTTTAAGTTTTGGCGTGCGTGGAGAATATTTTATGGATGATGGAGTGGGTGTAGTTGATTTGAATTTGGAAAATGATGAAACAGAAAGTGTTTTCCAAACTACCCTTTCAGCAAATTATAAAGTAGGAAATTTAACTCTTATCCCTGAGGTTCGAATAGATGCTTTTTCACAAGAAATAGTTTTGCCTGATTTCGAAAAAATTAATGAGACGGAAAAATCGTTGGTGTCATTTTTATTGGCAGCGGTTTATTCATTTTAAGTTTATTACTCAAGTTACGCAGTTGACTAAGATTTCTAATATTGTTTTTTTAAGAAAAACAATATTAGACTTTTCTCGTATGCATACATTAAATGGTTTATTATTAGAATTTTTCGTTGAGGAACATTGATTATCTTTTCGTGGGAACAACATTCTAAAAACAGATAAACCATTGATTATCAAATACTTAAACTAACACTAAGGCTTTTGAAAGTCGTATAGTTTACATTTTTTTAAAATATTAAAGATGTAAAACAACTTAATTTTGCATCGTCTTTTAATCAAATAATTATTACCAAACCAAAAAAAAATTAAATTAAAATGGCAAAGACTAAATTAGAATACTTATGGTTAGATGGTTACAAACCAACACAAAACATTAGAAGTAAAACTAAAGTTGTAAATGATTTTGATGGAAAATTATCATCCTGTCCAGTATGGTCTTTTGATGGTAGTTCAACTCAGCAAGCGGAAGGTGGTTCTTCTGATTGTTTATTAAAACCAGTTGCGATTTATCCTGACCCAGTTCGTAAAGATGGTTTTTTGGTAATGACGGAAGTTTTAAATGCAGATGGAACTGCACATGAATCTAATAGCCGAGCTAGTATTGATGATAATGATAATGATTTTTGGTTCGGATTCGAGCAAGAGTATTTTATCATGGATGTAAAAACTCAATTGCCTTTGGGTTTCCCAATAGGTGGTTACCCTGGCCCACAAGGAATGTACTACTGCTCTGTAGGTGGAAAAAATACTTGGGGAAGAAAATTTGTAGAAGAGCATGCTGATTTATGTATTGCTGCTGGATTGAACTTCGAAGGGATCAACCAAGAAGTGGCTGCTGGACAATGGGAATTCCAATTATTTGCAAAGGGTGCTAAAAAAGCTGGAGATGAAATTTGGGTAGCGAGATATTTATTGGATCGATTGACTGAGAAATATGGTTACTATATTGATTACCACCCAAAACCAATTCAAGGAGATTGGAATGGTTCAGGTATGCATGCGAATTTTTCTAATACAACTTTAAGAACTTGTGGTTCTAAAGAAGTTTACGAAGCAATTTGTGAAGCTTTCCGACCAGTAACTAAAGAACATATCGAAGTGTATGGAGCATATAATGATATGCGATTGACGGGGTTACATGAGACTGCATCGATCAATGATTTTTCTTACGGAATTTCTGATCGTGGCGCATCTATTCGAATTCCAATTATTACAGTTGAGAATGGATGGAAAGGATGGTTGGAAGATCGTCGTCCTGCATCGAATGGTGATCCATACAAAATCGCTGGACGAATTATTAAAACTGTAAAAAGTGCTAAAGTTCCAGTTGGAGCATAAGGATATATATTCAAGATAAATTTTGTGGTCAAGTTAAAATTGAAATTAATAACGACCGAAGAAAGTGTTGATTTTAATTTTAACTTGACTTAAAACACAATATTTATCTAAGAACCAAAATATTATAATAGCGAGATTATAAAACCACTCGCAACAAGAAAATGGTTTTCCCCGAAACTTCGGGGTTAATCTATATTTGGTTTTATTTGGTTAGGGCTAAGGCTGTTCGATATTAATCGAACAGTCTTACTTTTTTTTGGGAACAACCGCTTTGGATATATAATCGTCTATGTCCTTTTTGGAAAGATTACAATGGCAATCAAAACTCCCTAAGTAAATAAATGATTAATAATCAAGGATTTAGATGTGAGTAATTGTAATTGATATTGTAATTGTAATGTAACAGCAATTCAACATAGAAAATCCCTCTCCTCTTCCTATATTTGCCGCATGGAAAATACAAAAGAATTAAGTGGATTATTGAATCTCGAAAAAATTGAAGAAAACATATTTAGAGGTAATAATTATCAAGCTCCTTGGGGATCTGTTTTTGGTGGACAAGTTTTAGCGCAAGCACTTCATGCTGCTTATCAAACTGTTCCAGATGATCGATTTGCACATTCGATGCATGCCTATTTTATTTTACGAGGCGATATTTCACAACCAATTATTTATGATGTAG